>Ga0131853_10006338_pt1 | contig 21341 bp, 14 predicted proteins | sample TergutLab28metaG_FD_92764 | JGI IMG/M metagenome (GOLD analysis project Ga0131853, IMG submission 92764) | Labiotermes labralis P1 segment gut microbial communities from Petit-Saut dam, French Guiana - Lab288 P1 (version 2) (version 2) | ecosystem: Host-associated > Arthropoda: Insects >... | reverse complement strand
TGTGGAGCTATACCTCTGCTCCTCCTGTACGCCTTCAAGTTGTGCACAGGGACAAGTTTACTTTGCGGCTGAAGTTGCATTGAGTTAGGCAGCAGCTAAAAAACCGAACGTCGAGTTTCTTAATGACGTGTTTCGAAAACAAAAAAAAAGTAGCACAAGTAAAACAGTGATTTGGTTTGCTGTTACTAGATATAGCCAAGTAACATTTCGGCAGGTCATTAAGACCCCAAACTGTAGCCCTTCCTCTTCAGGTCTTCTTTAAGAAACAAGAAAAGGACCCCTTATATGGGGTACACGTCAGTCCGTCCTTCTGCAAGAGACTAAATAGCTTCTCGGTTTTTATGAAATTTGTTATAGACGTTCTTCAAAAAAGTTTTCGAACGAAAGCCAGTTTTGTGAAAATCAGCTCAGGAACAGACGTAATTTCCTTCGGGCTTCAACCTGTAATTTTCCTATTTTTCGAAAGATTTAGATAGAGTTCGGTATACAATGTTTGCACGCGATGTCACTCAGCAGTTACAAAATTTAGTGACAGGCGATGTAGTGAAAGTCATACTTCGCTCAGGGGCGTAAATGAAGTTCTGCACCGATTTGATATATTTTAGATCGATATGAATAAAATTCCGTGCAGGAAATTTTCACAAAATTGCCCTAATGACTGTGAGTGTCACGGAAGATGATAGAATGAAGACACTACTGTACTTATAGGCGTCAACAAAACTCTGTTGGTACTGTACATATTTATTCTGCAACTTGGTTAAATTGAGGTATAAGGTGTCTTACAATAACGCTGTTGTGCATCTGTGCGTTTCGCAGAATTCATATCAGGGATGGCTCTATTTTTCCTGGGGACGTTAATGAAATTACATTTGCACGAGTACGGTGGAACCGTGTGGCATATTGAAAGTAACAAACGTTTTGATGAACCCTGTGGAAAACGTAACAGGGTGCACCATTGGCAGTGTTACAATTACTGTAGTGAAAATAAGTACATAGCACAGCCTGTACAATGAATGCTTGATAATCAGCTGTAGGCTAGCAGGTACCATAGCTACTGCATACACGTGTGATTATGTGTGTACGGTATTTTGCTCCATAAATAGACAATCACACAACACTTGGTGTCATTTTCAAAGTTTCTAATTAACAAGCGTTGTATTTTGTCCTCGTATATAGCCCTCCCAGCATATTATATGCAATTGGGCACGTTAGGATCCCTGCTCACCCACTTGTACTGCACACAACTCATCTGTCACTACTGTCCTTTGCAGAAAGTCTCCTGCAGTGGCTGATAACTGTATTGCTGTTAACATCAATAATTGTGTCATTATTACCTGCATTACAGAACTGTGTAACTTGCTGTGTGCCTTACCAAACACTCAATATAACATTAGTCTGCTGCAGTCCGCCCTGCCTGTATGTTGCTGCTGATGTAGATCTGATTTACAGACAAGAGGGTCAGTTTCAGGGACGCTCTGTTGCTCGCTTGTTGTCATTGATGCAAATCAATGTCTTGCGCTAAAATTATTGTATTGTTTGACATCTGAATTCAGAGCCTGGTTACAATAAATAATAAGAAACTCGCAGCCTACCAATATAATGATAAGTTTAAACTTAAAGTTCATATTTAGAATCATTTATTAATGTGGTAAGTCCTTTTGTTCTTTCAGTCTACCCTTAGGTCATACACTTACTGTCACAACAAATATGATGTTGCATATATGACGACATCACACTTTGACACAGAAGAGTACTTAATGGCCACTTCCACATATGACCGTACAAAATTCCAGTTTCTCTATATGACTAACACACTTTAGCAATAACAGAACAAATTCTTCTTTGATATTCCGGTTGTGGGTTGCTGTCTCTCTTTATGCATGGCCGGCAAACTCTAACACAGTTTGTACTTTCATATGTGTCCATTAGAATCATCTTGTGAGTTAAATTTGCGACAGACAAATTACTTAAATTCTCCTTCTCCAAAACCTTCACATAACAGGAACACTGAATATATTCCGATTTTTTGTAACAATGCGTAATATTTTCGGAACAGCACCTTTCCATTATACCAGGTTGTTTCAGGCTGCGGTATGCTGAATATTGACAGAATGTATTGTAACCGTACATACACAATCACACATACATGCAGTAACTATGGTACCTGCCAGCATACAGCTGAAGAACAAGCAATAATTGTACAGACTGTGCTATGTGCTTATTTTCACCAAAGTAACTGCAACACTGCAAATGGTGCACTTTGTGACATATAATATAGGGCTTATCAAGGCGTTCTTTACTTTCTAATTATCACACTTTCTACCGTTACACGCACAAATGCAGTTTCATATACAGCATCAAGGAAAGTGTGTTACTCCCTGAGGCAATTTTCATGAAAATCACAGATGCCAAAAAGCGTTATGTCCAGAAACTGAGCCAAACCAGAGAATACATGTGGACAGTCGGACAACAATTATTTTGCAGCCTTAAGTGAAGTTTGTCTTTCGCTGTGCCGATTTTCACGTATCCCGCAATGCCTTGGTGCATTTTTGTGGACATCTGCTCTGCCGGATTTTAACCAACTCGGCTAAAATCTAGTGTAGAAAATAAGGGCAAAATTTCATTCACGGCGTTAAGCAATGTGCGATTTGGACTGCGTCGGTTTTCTCACTCTTGCTCAACAAACTTTGTTAAGGCCTCACATACAAAACTTGATAAAAATCATTCAAAAATCACTTGGCCAAGAAGCGTTGTTCTAGACTGTGAGAACAATAACTTATAAACAGTAGCACAATTGTTTCCGTACGGAAGGAATTACGGAATTTTGGAGTTTTATTTAATGGTTTCCTATCGTGATAATTTTAGCCTAATTCTGCATATGGCGGTACGCGCGATATTTCTGTAACGCATCCTACATTGTCACAAGCAGTCGGCACACACCGGCATATACCGACACGTCCCCAGTAGGACAGGTAGCGTCATTCAGCTGAATTCTCTTTACTAATGTGCAGGCTATCAGTGTGGCAGTAATCATGAAACCAGCTTAAACGGATTATAAAAATCAATTACTTCTAATTAAGGAACTACTACGCCTATATACAGTTTCCACGCCGCAAGTAGCAAACACATAACTGCCCACATCCCACACTAGTTCAATCCAGTTTATATTCTCGAGATTAATTTTTTAAATTAGCTGTAATATTTTCCTCACAAAATTCTTTTTTTTATGTTTCCTCATACAGGGTGTATGTTTTCTTCATGTTTACCTACCCTAGCTAAGTTGCCAGCCCATTGTACACTTACTGACATATCTACCTTATTAGAGCTCGATAAACCTGGATTACGAAGTTAAAAGTAGGTAAATTTCAGCCGTGTATATGAATTTTAGAGCAAAATGTTTGATTCTCCACGTGTTTTATAACCCGAATGTTGATTGAGACAAAAGACGCCATTACGTACACTAACAAAACTGCATACGTAACATGGATGATTTAAAGAGTAAAATTCAATAGCATCTGCAGTTTCTCTAGCTTTAAACTTGAAATATAGTTCTGTTGTATCTTAAGTCTTACATTCCAACATACTTCCGGTATATATTATGTCACTGTGTGTAGCAGATTGTTAAATTACTACATTTTGGTTACAACTTTACATCGATATGTAATTGCGGGTGTCTAACACAATTTATTTAATATCACGGCCTTACATTGGCATTAAATATGAACCAAGTTCCATTATAATATGTACAATCGTCACGTACAATCATTACTTTCCAAAGAAATTCACATACTTAACTGGCACATTAACTGGCCTAATATCTGGACACAATTTTTAAACAGCCTAGATTATATTCAGGTAAAGTAAGAGGGAGAATGGGAAACTGTGTTAATACAACAAATTTATAAACGGAAGGAAAATCAGGAAAAGCCATAGACGTCATCAACATTGTTACCACAGTGGGGGATGCCAGCTGTTAGGCTCCTACTGGCTGCTGAACCACAAGAGATGGCCCCGTGTCAAGCTTGATTTGTTAAAGGCAAGAGAGTGCTGGGTGACATTTTGTAACCAAAAGAACTGTGAATGTATATCTGAGAGCAAATAATGTCGAATGTATTGGGAGTTTGCGGATTTTGAGGAGGCGTTAGACCATACTGACATGCAGGATTTCTGGGGGTTAAAAACGAAAAAATAGTGGGTGAGAGCATGGTAAGCTATGCACAAGTAGAATGCCAATGTCAAGAGAATATATTTCGTGTAAGCTACAGAGAGAACCAAGTATCCAGCCACATGCCATACATAAGTTGGTAAGAAAGGGCTGTGACTTCATTACCTCTTTACGTAATATTTCTGTAAATGTTATTGTAGAATACAGTGATGCAGAATTGGCTTCGTGCCATGGAAATATAAGGATTAGGTATTTTAGGTGCGACTGTGAGATATTCTGTGGTACAAGTGGCTTCATGCCACAGTATTAGGGGGAATAAATATTTTTTAAATTATATTTTAATGTAGAAGTGGTTTCATGCCACAATATTAGTGGAAAAAATATATTTATAAATCATGTTTTAGAATATATTAATGTAGAAGTGGCTTCATGCGACAGTATTAAGAGGAAAAGATTTTTATAAATTATATTTTAGAATGTATTAATGTACAAGTGGCTTCATGCCACAAACATAATTTAGTCATTGGTCTTGTAAGACACTGAGCAGAAGAAAATGCTGTTCCTTCTTCAGGGTCAAATACCAATCCAGAAGGTATACTTTTGATTTACCTATGAGGAAATTTCACATGCTTGACTCGGATGCCACATCATGCATTGTGAAAAAATTGGAAACTATAGAAAACACTCACATGATAGCCATGATGTAATTTTGTGCTCTATGCAAAGATCGCCCTAATGAAAGTAACAACACGGTGTTCTGTAGATGTGTTATAACATATCATTCAAGGACTCGTGTTTGTATATCACAAGTTGCATGTCCACCATTTTGTTATTGCAGAATGCAGACGATTTCAACAGTATGGTGTTGCAGTGTACCATTTAATGAAAACTCTCCTCCTCTACCTGTATGCACTGCGTGTTGGCCCCCCAACTCCCACAGGTGTCACCTGAGTTCTGAATAGCATTCCGTTTTCTCTTCAGATTCTCAGTCTGTGTTAAGGGAAGGGAGGCGTTTGGTGTAGGGGGATGGGTAAGCAGACTTAAATCCACATCACCCTTGTTGAGACATTCTAAACTGAGTGAAGGTAACAGAGTATTCCTCCTCCTTTGCATCTCAATTCGACACATTTGTTCTTCCATATACTTTTGCACTTCATGGAGCAGATTTACTTCTCAGAAACTAATAGTTTCACACCTACTCATGATTCACCCTGTATTTTATGGAACCCAAAAGTTCATTACCTTTTTCTCAAGAGCCTGCAATTAGTCCATGTCCTGAGGGAGATGAATCCATTCCACACCCTTCCAACCTGTTTTTTAATCTCCATTTTAATACTGTCCTCAAATCTATGTCTCATACCTTACAAATGGTCTCTTTCCTTCAGGTCTTCCTACAAAAACCCTCTGTTTCCTTTCCCTTCCAAACTAGCCACATGCCCCAAGAATCTCAACCTTCTCGATTTAATCATCCAAACAGAATCTGACAGAGAGTACAAATCATAAGGCTCCTCTTTATACAGTTTTATCCATGTGCTTGAAGGTGGCACTAATAATTTGCAAAATAGTGAACACTTTTGGTACAGTACATCTTTCAGCCAAGCAGATGTGAAGTATAAGATCAAATATGGATAATCCAAAATTTGGCAGAAAATTCCATTCATATTCCAAGTCCTTTTCTATTGTGGCATAACTGTACCATGCTTGATACTGTAAGTTCTGCTATTGCTCATGTTTTATTAATGCAAATTGGCCAAAATAAGATTGATGAACAGTGCAATGCTGTCTGTACAACACCAACTCCCTCATATATGTGTTGGTTATTATGTGATTTCAGCAACCACAGTGAAGATATGAATACATATAAGGCTGGATGATGGGTCAAATTTTTTTCTGATCTTATCCTAATTTTATGACACGATTTTCTGTAACATGAGGTCTCACAAAAACACAGTTATCATGTTATAGCAAAACTGACTGCACACAGCACCTTTCTATGCATCGGAATTATTCCAGTGAAAGGGTCAAGGCATAAAATGTCAGAGTAACATGAAATTAATTTGACATCCAAGTTACAAGAATAGAACAGTCATAACTATCATTTGGACATCACAATTTGTACGGAAACATCCAACATATTGTCACATCAAACACTAAACCGCAAACCATAAAACTGACATCAATACTTCATATATTCTGGAACATTCGAAATGTTTTTCATTTGAATATCACTAAAGGATTGAATATGAAGTTCAGTACCGACTTCAAACCAGCATATCCATATGCTACTAACAATGCAGGACTCCCACTTTTTAGTGTTTCACTTCCTTTCTTATGTATTTGTAAGTCACTCTTGTGGCACCCCAAACAACCAATTTCTTCCAGATCCACCTGTGGTTTCAATCCACCCAATATGTAGTCACTGCTATCTTTCCCACCACCATTCATCAGATAACCAGAGAACCACACACGATCACCAGGACGAAGTGCCAATGTGAAGTTACGAAATGAATCTTCTGCAATAAGTGTCACCTCAGCTCCTTTTCCCCACATGCCTGACTTCATTTTTACTCCAATTTCAAATTTATATCTGAGGACAGAAAATTAATACATGTAACAACACCACCAATAATTACTGCATGGAGTTATTCCTGAGAAGCTTACAGCTCCTTACCTAGTCAAGAAATTCCCTGCATTTTATGGAATATCTACATCCACTTCTGTATTCACAACAGCCTGCCACTAATCTCCACCCCAAGTGTGATGAATCCAGTCCATATACTACTATCCTATTTCTTCAGGATTCATTTGAATACTATCCTTTTGCTGTGCCATGGCTCAGATGGTTAGTTACCGGCCTCTGACTGTGGAGGCCTGCTTTCAATTCCAGGCCAGTCCACATGGGGTTTGTGGTAGACAGCCACCAATGCTCCCTGACTCATTCATCTATCACTGACAGTACATAATCTTGGGAATTAAGAGCATCCTTAAATAATACACTTAAAAATTATCCTCCTACGTATACAGCAGCAATAATAAGAACAATAATAAATGATGACAATGCTTATAAAATTACTAGTAATAAGATGATTATGATGTTTTTATGATAATTATAATGATAATAATGAAAGGATGCTCATGTTAAATGCAGACAAATTTGAATACCAAAATTATAATACTCTAAAAATGTTAAATTCTAAATATTATTATATCAATCCACCCAATTTAATAAGAGTTAGGGGTCAACTTAGAATCTGTGTGTGTGTGTGTGTGTGTGGTAACTTGGGTTTATGAATGTGATTTTATGTCCATGCATGATGCATCATGCATGGGCCTAACTCCCTTATCACCAGACCTCCTCCTGGATACTTGACTTTAGTTCCGAGTGGTTAAATGTCCAGTCTGTAGTATCATCACTCACCAATCTGATATGTAATTTCATCAACTAATGTTTCAACTTTCTCAATACTTCCACTTTACCAACATCTTATTATGCATTAACATAATTTTCTTACACACATACACACACACACACATATATATCGGTTTTATTACAGTATTACAATTCACCACAAGCATCTTCTGTGTACACCATTCAACAGAACTATACTCCATGATAAAACAAATTTTTATCTTATAATATTTTATACTTATTGATACCAAACTCTGCAAACCATGAATTTTAATGAAAAATTATATGATTTTTAAAAGTGGACTGATTTTGACACATTATAATTGTATTTGTATTCTTGTTCTTTCTCTCGGAAGATGACCATATGAATGGCTGGAACGTGTTGGCGATTTAAAAAAAAAAAAGCCAAAGGTAACCCAATCCTTGTACATGCCTGTACAGGCCCATAGGGTTCCAGCAGGTTGAGACTCCCAAATTTCTAGAGAACTCGTACATGAGGTGGTAAGTCTGTTGGCCCTAAGCACAGGCTGCCTTAATCCCCCAGGAATATTTCTGATAGTCATTTCTGTTAGAGGCTGAGTTGACCCCAGGGGCCACAGTGCAGTGAGGATTATGTCAATGAAAAATTCCAGTGACACCATCTGGAATTGAACCTGTGGCTTCTGGCTTATAGCACAATGCCTCAACCACCTGCGCCACCAAGCACCCTTATGTTAGTGATTATTATTTAGTAAAATCACATTCATATACCCCAGTGTATTTGCTAGTCTTCTTAAAATATTTTATGTATCTGGGTACTGCAATGAACATAGAATTTATAAAACTTACAACAATCTTTCATATCTGTATTTACCCACACTAGTACTATTAATGAATTTATGTTTGTACCTGTTCCAAGCTTCAAGATGACACCTTGCATGCTGCAATTTTAAGTCTTTGAGTAATTTACAGCTTGCCAGGACAGATTCAGGTGTAGTTTCTACATCACAATCAGGATCATATCTGTCACCATAAAAACATGTCAGGGCTTCATGCAGAGGTGCTGGCAATCTGTGAACATTCCAGTAACACAGTATAGCATATCAGTCAAATTACATTTTGCTTTACCACATGCAGCAGTAACAGAAATACCATGCAAAACAGTGCCACCCATATGAAGTCAAATTTTCCATTTCTCCTTCCCCATATATGGCTAAAATACAGTGAACATTTCTTCTAAAAAATATCAGTAAAGAGCATAATTAAATTTTTCAAGTGAAATGTTTCAATCTGTATTGTTAGAAATAATGTAATCCCTTTTCAGATTGTAACTGTCCTGTTGAGAAATGCTGCTGTATTCATTTCTCCCTAAACACGCCTGCTTGTTGTAGGTTAATCCAAGACACTCTACAAATGTTTATTTTCTACCCTCATATACAGGCTGTCAACAAAATAATTAGACTGAGACCATAAAACCATACACTGCATCCAACTTTCGTGAATGCGGTTACATTCAATCACTATCTCCCTGTATACATGCATTTCAATGTCCTGCCATGCTTGACAGTAGTTTTGAAAACTGTTTTCTAAGTGTCCTTTCAGTACTGAAATGACACTGCTTTGAATGGTTCAAAATGACATGAAATATTTTCAGTTTTGGAAATTCAAAGTAATATGGTACACAGTCAATCAAGCATGTATCTCAATTATACTGCAAACCAAAATCTCATAAGCATTTTATATTCTGATCACAACTTGGAGTCATTCCAAGTCTTTGTGGTGTAGACTGGAAACACGTTCTTTCGTAATACCTACAATCAAAATATTTCACCTGTTGTGATTCACAAATTATTTGCAAACAATGATCCCTTTAGACATTTACTAGGACTACTGAGACAGCCATCAGTCAACTGCCATGAATTCACCCACACCAGGAAACAAATGTATAAAAAAGTGGGATATACACCTATGTTCTGAGGGGAAGTCAATTCCCAGGACTGAAGGTACATCATATGCTGCAACCGTTGTGATTAGCATATCAAACATTATAATTACTGACAACCATAATAATAGCATGTGCATATTCACCTAGAAAAAACTGCTTCCAAGGTATTACTGATGCTCCTTATCCTAATGTCTGTCACATAGCCATCCCAACCTACTGGGGTGCCAGCAAGGTGGGAACAGCGTAGCTGTACCAAGGCAACTGATGACCGTTCCCATGCTGGCTGGTGACAATGATTCTGGTACTGCTCCCAGCTTAGTCTACCTCCACTGCCTTCCGAGTAGTCCACAATGTCTGTATGCCCAGCCAGGTCAGACAGTGATGGCAGCAGTATTGATATAGCAGCCACTACACCAAGTATGATCTGGACATACAAGACAAACAAGATGTGTGACTCGCAGTATGGCCTTCTGTGTGGTGACAATGTGCAGATGTATCAGTAGACAACCATACTAATGACTAGGCTACCTGCTGGACAACCAAAGGATCATGGTTCAATTTCTGGCATAGGAAAGATATTGTTTCTCTTCTCCAGGGTAGCAAATGGCTCTGTGACCCACCCAGCCTCCTATTTAATATGTACTGGGGACTCCTTCCCAAGTGGTAGAGTGGCCAAGGCTACCACCACCCCATACATTGTCATGCCTTGCAGAGGGAAAAATTTAACTCCAATCTTACATCATGATAAATCATATGTATACAGATGCACTATGATCTTTTCTCACAGTTACTTTATGTAAAAATGAACTGTGTTCCAAAATACAAACAGATTTAAGTTACAAGGGACATTGGACTATTACATAACTAAGAACTAGATATGTTGCATATTTGTGCAGTAAAGGAATATTTCAATTCATATAAAAAGACCAACAAATTCACATATTATTCATTACCAAAATGTTTCAATTCATAACAAAGGTTAACTCACAAGAATATTAGGAATCCAAACAGAATGTCAAAATGCATGAGTGACCACTCAGTTTTACAAAGCATGTCTCATACTTTCTATAAAGTCACTGAATTTCAGCTTAGCTACTACTAAAATCAAATAAAATTCAATTTTTTAAGTAACACAAAAACTAGGTGTATTGCTTTATGAATACCCTGTAATGAAAGTGAAAATAACACAGCTGTAAACATAAGTCTATCAGTGTCAAATATAAACAATTGTATATTTGAGTGGAAAAGCAAAATGATTTCCAATACAGTTATATACCTGTATTCTCTACAGAGGTATGTGTCACTAGAGAATATTTGAGATCGGCGTATAGTGGTGGTTGAAGGCAAGGTGTGAAGTTACCCTGACGAAAATTATGACAGTGATTGAAACAAGTTGGTAATGAATAATATATGAAAAACACATCTTACATATGTGCATATGTTGGCCGTATTATATGAAATGAACTATCCCTTTAATGCAGGATATGAAACATATTAGAACTCAGGTACAAAGAGCACATTGACCAGGTTGGTCAGCCTATACCAACCACATTCTTGCCAGTGCACATGAATATGGACCCACTGATACCACCACAACACTATTACAATCAATGCAAAAGGAGATGTGTGAATATCTTAGACAGTTACTTCATTCAGTTATTCCAACAAAATAATATGATCGTAAATGAACAAACACTCAAAGAAAGAAGTCAACTATACGATTTTATGACCTGCAACTACGTCATGCATGTGCCTAAATCACCCCACACACTTCGCTCCTTGCCTTCGACCAGCGCTATACACGAGTCTCAAACGTTCCCTTGTGACACATACCTCTGCAGAGAATACATATGCAACTATGTTGACTTCCGCTTTGCTTTTCCACTCAAATTACAATTGTTTCAATTTGACAATGACAGACTTATATTTACAGCTGTGTTATTTTCATTTTCATTAAAGGGTGTACATTAACCACATAAAACAACTCAGTTTTTGTGTATTTAAAAAAACTTAATTTTATTTGATTTTAGTAGTAGATAAGCTGACATTCCATGACTTTATAGAAAGTTTGAGACATACTTTGTAAAACTGTGTGGTCATTCATGCATTTTGATAGTCTGTTTGGATTCCTAATAATCTTGTAAGTTACCCTGATGATGACTGTGACAGCGATTGAAACATGTCAGTAATGATTAATATGGCATGAACACATTTTATATATGTGCATTTGTTGGTCTTATTACCTGAATTACATAACTATGTTTATGTTTATTTTATTATAGACACACCCAACAGAACTCATATAATTTTGGTATGTTTCTGGTCACATCACTCAGCATAACATGTGGGATGTTGAGAGTCATTTTCAATACCTCAACCACACACCACAGCTATCAGGTTACAAGCTGTGTCAAAATTACTATTGAAAATGTTTGTCACAGTTTCATCTGAAATGCATCAAAATTCTTGTTGGCTTCGTATATAGTAACATAACACATACCAGTAACAAATCTGAAGACAACACAAATTTGCATACCTAGGGGAAAATGGCGTTAATTTATTACCAATACAGAATCTATCGTTATAAAGTTTACCATGCTGAGCACAGTCATACATGACTTTTCCTGACATTCTGTTAAGTGTGGGTAATACCATAAACAAAATGTTTAATAATTACATAATTAGTCTTAGCATGGCATTGCTTGTTTGCTGGGATGTTTGTTGGTTTGACGGTTTCTCCACTTCCATGGAAACCAAAGGTAAATCTCAGGTACTTAAACAGCACCAGCAGATGGAAGCAATACAAGGCACTTTAATGCACACTTTAGATGGTATTATCATTGACCATTGGAAAAAATCTACCCTTAGATCACACCGCAACACAATTATTAAAGCAGGCTGTCTTTATGTTATGTAAAGGAGATGATGTTCAGTGTCACAAACAAAACAAGAATAGGTTACTGAAAAATGGTACAACTAGGGGGTGGGAGAGAAGTCCATGATTCAAATCATCATCATCATCATTCTATCAAATTGCCTTTCCAAAACTCTTCAAGTTCGCAGCATGCATCCTTAGTTTAAATCACAATATTAAAGCGTCCTGTGAGGGTGACAATGCGTTACAGTAGATTACGGAAAAGGTATCTGTGAAAATGACAGGTGCAGATGGGATTTGTCCAATATTTCCTTTGAATATGAAACGGATATTTCATGCATATAAATAAATAAATACACAAAGAAATAACAAATGACTGACAGTAAAAACCAAAGACACTGATAAAAAAGAAAGAAAAGTGAGATAGGATGTAGGGTTTTGTGAAAAATGTAATGAACTTTACAACCCAAGAAACAAAGAAAACTAAGCAGACCCTGCTCAGTAAGTTGTTACCTGGATCCTTGTAATAAGTCTGTCGATGAAACCTCCAGCTGTGCCATGTGCTCTATAGCGGCCAATATACCATGACAACACGAGAGGCAGTGATGCCAGGGCTACTGTGGCAGTCACACGAACCAGTACAGCTGAATCTGCCAGATACTTCCCTACAGCGGCAACAGGAAGTAAAATGGTTGCCAGGCCAGCCAATGGTAAGAATAACACCAGTCCAACTAATGCCAGAGTGCTCCTGATCAGGCCATACCAGGTAGCACCTTGAGAAGATATAACAGTCACTTGCCACCATGACAACGTGACACAGTGAGGTATTAGAGTCTTGTATGTCCCACGCCAGTTATCTCGTGCTGCAATCTTAGCAAATACAGCTGGGATGAGTAAGTAGAACACAACACGAAAATTGAGACAGAACTCTATGCCATTACCAACAACATATGAAGCAAATGTAGGCACTCGGATATCAAGAAACCTCCAGCCCTGTGTTACTACAGCGTCTGTCTCATATGGATACTTGGCAAGAACATGTACAGCAAATGAGAACAAGGTCAGGAAATCTGGAATGCGCTTATCATCCATGAAAGCATAAAGAGTTAGAATTGTTAAGAAAAAGGCCAGTATTGTGAATTCAGACTGTGGCGTCCACTGAGGAGCTATGAGGGGGTAGACAACTAGGTTAATTAACAAAGCAAGAAAGAAATGACCATATGGTCGTAATTTGCTGTTGCAATATTGATATTCTGCTTCCTCTGGGTTGAAGTTTCCCCCGCTATAGCTAAGGAAAAGCTGTGACCATACTCGAAAATTACTGAATTCACGTCTTCGATGTAACATCTGAAATGTTGAGACAACCATAACACAGAAGGATGCATAATATAATGCCAATGGAATAAACAAGATTAAGCTCTCGGTACCAAAGATGGAATATAGGAACAGTAAAACCAATGTCTGTACATGTGACAATGCTATTGAAAACAGTGACGACATTAAAGAGCCACCTTGCTTTGCAAGGATGTCCACAAACTTTGCATAAACAGATCTGAGAGTTATGAGAGGGTGTAAGAAGACCCGATGAAGAAAATTCATAGCATCAATATCTCGATGTTGTTGATCAGTGAGCGGTAACACAAGATGAACCAGTGGGAGCTCCCCTTGAGCATACATGGCTGCTGCAGATACAAGATGGTCTTCAGTAAGTTTCTCTCCAGAATATTCACCTTGGCCAATCCAGTCTGCAATAAAAAGAAAATTCCTACTTAATGATGCCAGCAAAGTAGTAGAACATGTCTGGTGCACATCAAGTACAAGAGATCAAGAAAGATGAAACATGTGGGGTATGTTACAACAAATTACAAAAGTAATATGTACATATGAAATGCAACTTGGAAATCCTCCTGGGAAAAGACCACTTAACACATCTACATACTGATGGGAGGACAGTATAAAAAAGAATCTTACAGAAATGGAGGCAAACTGGCTCAAGACAGGATCCAATAGTGGGCTTCTGTGAACTTTACAATGAACATTCTGGATGAACAAAGTGAGGGAATTTCTTGACCAGCAGACAAATTTTAACTGTTCCAGGAAAACTCTCCACTATGGATTTATTTATCATGGTATATTTAATGATATTTTAATTGTCTGAACTGTGTCAAATGATAATTACAGAATAATAAATCAAAAAGGAAGAGGAAGGAGATAGTCATGGTTTAAATTATGACACTATCCTGATGTATGCCTTAAGAGACTAAGGAAAAACCAGTGAAAACCTCACGTAGGAGAGCCATTGTCTGTTGAAACCCTTAAAATCTGGAATACAAGGCAGGTGTACCAACCATTTGACCATAACATACAATTCATACACCATGCAATCAGTGTGTTACAGTTACATACACTTACAGCCTTTCTTTTGAAATATGCCATCATGAAAAAATAAAAGAACTAGAATGGGTATGAAGTGAGTCGAACACAACAGCTACTGTTTTACGCCAATTTTATTAATTTATTGGGTGACAACATAAACACCACGAGGAAAAAGCAAGCAAATCCTGGAGAAACTATTAATGTGACTGTTTAGAAATATAACTAACTATATCCTCATTTTTCAACAACAAAATACTGGCCAAAATCAACTGTAATACAGGCATAGCTAATAAATTCTTTGAAAATATGATGATAGATCAATTACTTATGAATGGACACAAATCAAAATTACATTAATGATGAAATTGAAGGTACAAAAAATTCAGAAAATTGAAGCCATTATTCCCTTTAGAATCCCCCCCCATGTTGCAGACAGATTGAGAAACATATGTGAACAGAATGTTGAGGAGAAGGTCTGGATGTAAGATGAAAGAAGTAAGAGACAGAAAGAGAAAACTACATATTGAGTTCCGGTTCATACTTTTCATCTACAATTAGTAGGCTGATTAAATTAGGTAATGTACAGTAATACCTCAGCTAACGAAGATTTTTTCGCTGTTTTTCGGACTCGGCTAATGAATATGGATTCGGCTAACGAATGTTTTAGTGGATGCGTGGGCTAACATAAAGCAGCAAACATGAACGGTCGGGCCATTCCAGGAGCTTATCTTTTCCGTCTGTATGTGTGTTTCGGCTAACGAATGTGATTCCAGAACAAATTATTTTTGTTAGCCGAGGTATCACTGTATTAGCAATCCATGCAGCTTGCAGGAAACATGCATATGACATTTTGGTTGAAAAACATTTGTAAGAGAAGATACCACTTATGCTATACAGACACAGACACCAGGGCAACATTACAAAGGATAGGATATGAAGGTGTGGACTGCATTCAACAGGTACAAGTTGGAGCTTTTGTGAATATGGTGATGAGCCTCTTGTTTCATGAAAACTGAGTAACTATCAACTGCATTCAGTGTTCTGTGCCATGGAGGTTTTTGGACAAAACATTATTTGAGCGATAAAATCAAGAAGAACAATATGGGTAGGGCACACAGCCCATATGGTGGAGAGGAGAGGTGCATACAAGATCTTGGTGGGAAAAACTGAGGGACAGAGACCATGTGGAAGACCTAGGCATATATGGGGGGATAATATTAAAATGAATCTTCAATAAATAGGATGGAAGGGCTTGAATTGGAATTATCTGGCTCAGGATAGGGACAGGTTGTGGGATCTTGTGAATGCAGTAATGAACCTTTAGGGTTCCATAAAATTCAGGGAAATTCGTGCCTAGCTGAGAAACTATTAGCTACCCAAGAAGGACTCTACTCCAAGGAGTTGGTTGTGTAAAGTAACCCCACTAAAAAACATCACAAGTATATGTTGGTAAATACAACAAAGTATCAGTCCAGCTACATATTAATTTTTAATGTATCCATCAAGATAACAACACAGCAGCATAAATTTCAAGTAAAATTTGTTACATAAAAAGGAAACTGGACAGTTCACAGTTCAGTTGGTATAGTCATTAGGCTATGGGCTGGACAACTGATGAATCATGGTTTGATTCCCAGCAGGGACATGAAAAATCTTCTCTTCTCCAATACATCCAGACTAGATCTGGGCCTACTTAGCCTAATGTTCAGTTGGTACTGGAGGATTGGAGGATGTTTCCACAAGTGTAGTGTGGCCACAGCCTGAAGCTGACCAGTCACTTCTACCTAGTGCTTGAGTTATGAATAAGTGGATGTTACCACGTATATTGCCAACCTCACAATCCAGCGTGACATAAATAGGGACATCTTTACCTTTACTTATATTATAATAATTTCATCCTCACCTCCTTTACCTTCTTCAGCCATTTTATTCATTACTTGCTGGTTTCCTCCTCCTTCTCTTCCAGCTGTCAAATCACTGTCACCTTCCTGTTTCTGTTCATTTTCCTCTGATAAAACATGGCCTGTTTCTCCCTGTTTGTCTATATTCTTTTCTACCATTCGCATTCTTCGTTGAAGTTGATCTGTCGTTATAAAATCCTGCCCTGAAGAAAGACTGTAAGAATAATTTAAAAAGTGGAATATGACATGATTGTCTTCTAGGAGATGATATCACTGTGGGATAAGTCTGTATGGACCTCATGGTAAATGCAAGGATGAAAATACCTTGTAGTAAGTCATAAACATTCGTTAACAAATCCTTATCCAATCATCATTCATCACTATTCTAATCAAGTTAATGGTGATGCAGGCTCTTCAAAACACACTGCAATCAAACAATGTAGTAACAAAAGAAAATCAACTTTCATTACCTGGAAAACATTTCCCGAGCAGCTCTCCGAACCAGTTTTTCATCTTGAGACATGCTCAGGCAGGATTTAACATCTACATAATTATGTTCTGTTATTCCTAAACAACATAACCAACAAACCACCATATAAGTCAGGTCTATTTAATAACTTTTATTAACATTACTGACATTAACATTATGAGTCAGAACAGTATTGTCTGCAATGAAACCTTACCTTGCCCCGTTTCTAAACACTGTTTCAGTATATTTGTGGCTTCTACATTTCCTTGCTCAGATGCCTTTATCAGCCAGTACACTCCAAGCCTGCTATTCTCTTCTTTATCCACATCCAGCTCTGAAAGAAAAAAAAAAAAGACAGGTCAATAAACAAAGTTGTTATGAAATTTAAATATCTTTCTGTACCTCAACAGACTGCATAATTTACTCGTCACACTATTCTGTGAGCAAGACCCATGACAGCTGGAATCAGACCGAACTTACAATTACATACCACCACCTGAAAATTTGGCATATCTTACAGACATCTGCATAAAGCAACATAAAAGAATGGCCTACTTGCTCCATCTAACCATGCCAAAATACTGGCTTATTTGAACCTATTTTAATTCATGACATAAGCAACATTGAAAACATGAGACATAATTCAATTGTAAAAATGCAATATAAAATTGCATTTGCTTAAAAAAACTAACAATTTTATATCTTTCTTTTTAAGTGTTTCCAATGTTAGGCAGATGATGACCCTTTTGGGTTGAAACATGTTGCTACAACAACAAAAAATACCGGAGTTTGTTGTGTGAACCATTTTTATATTATTTGTGAACTAATCTTCACCTTACATGCCCAAGAGCAAAATAAGAGCTGTGTCTAACAAATGTTTTCTCCTTTCTTTTCAATAAAATGTTGCTAGGTCATGTTTTACATTACAATATAATTGCTATCAGAGTTTTCTTTCCAAATATTTGTCAAACAGAAATGAAACATCATCATGTGCTGACAGTGATGCTTCTCCAATAAGCCTGGTCTACTGCCCATTCTGCTGTCATAATACTCATTTATCTCATCATGATAGTCCCTCAAACTCATCTGTCAACCATTTCAGATTTCTTTTGAAATGGCAGATTAAATCGCTAGTATCCTGAAGTTAATTTTTACAGACAATTTTTGAGTTGCCAAGGTGCAGGGTTCTTATATATTGAACATGACGAGTAGTCTTCTGGAATGTGACACCGTGCAGTTTGGTATACATTTAGCAATGTTTCAGTACATACTGCCTTCATCTTCAGAATAGAAGGGACTTCTTTATGCTGCTACCAATCTACCGAAACAAGTGGTGACACTTCCCAGAAGACTAAAATCTCAATATTCATTGCTGTGAGAGTCCAAAATCTTCTAGCCTGAAGATGGGGACAGCAAGTCTCTCTGAAACACTGGTGCCAGTCTACCAAACTATATGGCATCACATACAGGCAGAACACAATTCATGTTAGAGCAGTCATATGGCATAAAATATGAGTGGATTAAACAATGAGTTTAAATCTTTTAAATTATTGCAGTAATATCCCTTCAAATTGCAGAAAATTTGCTAGTCACACAAAGGCTTTCTATCAGTGACCAAGACACCAAGACACGTTTCCAAACATTCACTTCCACAGTGACTCATTGTTTATTGTCAAAGCTTCTGTATGGAGGAATATTTTGATGCATATATTTTACTTCCTCTAACTTGTTGCTTGAATTTCAATAAACATCCAAAAGAGTTCCAGCAAACATAATGTCACAGCAATAAAAGTCTTATCTCAGATTTATTATGTTGATAAAACTCTAATGCAAATAAAATGCTAAACCAGACTCATTGATGGACAAGTGCATGCAGAAGGACTAAATGTATCCTCACTCACTGCATAAGAATAGAGCATATGTTGGAATACAGCAAGTTCACCTGAAAAGCTGATGCCATCTATGAGATATGAAGTTATCTATACTACTCACTTTGCATAGCTAACACACTTATTGGAGTCCATTTTTATGCATGTTTCTTCCATCTCTCTCATTAATTTCACACCACATATAAAAGCAGAAAATATTCTGATCTGAGTCATTGTCTTTCATTTCAAGGCACCTCTTATAACAATGATGTCTTGAGTTAAGGATATCTGAAAATCAACTGAAGCAACAAAAACAAAATGTTACAATGTGAAGAGTTTTTTTCTCCCCCTGTCTTAGACAAAGTGAACTTGAAACTTGATTGCATGTGCTTGTCCATATCATTGTTTGAAATACAATTCTCATATTAAAGGTACAATGCCTAATATCCTTTTTATAAATGTTCAATACACACATTTTCATATGACAGAATTTCAGTAACTAATACCACTTTGTCAGTACATGTAATTCACTCCTGCTACAATGAAAACAAATTGTATCCAAAACACATTAACCAAAAAATGAATCCATCAATCAATCAATCAATCAATCAATCAAATAATGATTGCTTCATGTACCTTAACACCATCTTGTTCCTTTATTTGTTATTATTTCAATTAGTAATATATTTTTCAAATTCATTATTAACCAATATAATAAACTGTATAAAAGTACAGTGTAATACTTAAAGCAATTTGAGTACAATATTACCACCTACAGTAAATCACAATGTTTGAAGAAAGGAATAATTGACATAAGCTGTTTTGGCTATATGACATAATGGGATGCTGCAACTCAGGAGTATAGTTTAGGTACATATTTACTTTTTTACAGTCCTGAAACTAAACAAAGCATGTACCCTGTGTGTGCAATCTCATGTGATGCATAATTCCTCCATTTTCACTAAGCATGCCATTTTTTTTCAGTGGCTTCAACATCAAAGAAAAATAATTACAGTAACTTGATATACAATACCATCCAATGACATTCTGTGCCTTTATTGAATGGAAAACTGGAGTTCCAAACAAATAGTAATGTGATGGCAGAATTTAGCTACAGTTATACACCCTTTGCTACAAGAGGACTCATGATATTGGTGCTTCCATTTAACAAATATTTGCTTAAGGAATTATTTTCAAGAAACACACTCATTTCTCTCGTCTTAAAAAAACTGGTGGACAAAGGGGCATTGGGAAAGGTTTTTCTTTGAGTAACCTCAGTTTTCCCTTGTCAATACATTCCACCAACAATGCATATATCACCAATGCAATTCTACCTCAATCTTAAAATTAAGAGTTGGCATATACATAACAACAAAATTCTTACCACACTTCTCCTCAAGCAGATGTTTTGCCAATATGACTTGTGATTCAGGACACCCATCTTCAGCTAGTTGGCTTCGAAGGCGTCGGAGTGACCCTCTGGGACCATCTAACATGAAGGAGTACAACAGAAATAATTAGTAACAATATAGCAACTTTACAATATAAAAGAAAATGCACTCATCTTTTTTATGAGATATTCAGCAATGCTATCAGCATCAACACACTATTGTGTTGATGACAAACTAATTTGCACATGGAATACTGACAAAAGAGTGTCTTGAGCAAACACGCACATATTGATTACTGCCACATTTCTTGCAAAATTGTTTTGTTTATATCTCTACAACTAATACAAATCCAACAGAAACTGAAGTAACCTCACCTAACCTGTGTGTGTTCAGATTTGTTGAAGATATATAAAAATACATTCAGTTGGTAAATAGTGGAACTGTTAAAACACTACACTAGCAAAAGGGGCATAAGCACAGTAACTGTTTTATAAAGATATGTGTTCTTTTCCATTCCAGAGACAGGTAGTTTAATTGGCTAGGTGAAGCAATACATCAAATCCATCTTATTTCCATGCCAGTTGCTGTAAATGCAACATCATGACTTTATGTGATTTCACACCAGTACCACCATGATATGAGAAATGTAATACCATTTTATATGCAGCAGTTACTTGCCCAAGGACTCCATAGTGGAATGATGCAAGACAACATGCTTAGGGAAAATACACAGTACCCTCAATCAGAGCGTTAACATCCTCAATCAATCAATTAATCAATTTATTTCGTTTTCCATCAATCCATTTACAAGGTTTAAACCATATGGATATAGAAATAGTAAAAAATACATCATTGACTGTAAAATACAGTAAGAGTCAATGTTAAATATTATACATAGAATTACATAATAATGACAAGAAACAAACATATTAGGTAAATAAGAATCGTAATAAGTAAAATTGA
>Ga0131853_10006335_pt1 | contig 21344 bp, 11 predicted proteins | sample TergutLab28metaG_FD_92764 | JGI IMG/M metagenome (GOLD analysis project Ga0131853, IMG submission 92764) | Labiotermes labralis P1 segment gut microbial communities from Petit-Saut dam, French Guiana - Lab288 P1 (version 2) (version 2) | ecosystem: Host-associated > Arthropoda: Insects >... | reverse complement strand
TATATATATATATATATATATATATATATATATGTGTGTGTGTGTGTGTGTGTGTGTGTGTGTGTGTTTCTGTTTTGGTTTTTAGCTACATATTTCGGTCTTCATAAGGACATCAACAAACATTTCTGCATAAAAACTCTTAAATAAGGGCGAAAGTGCTTACCAAAAAAGCATACATCCATTGCGAGAGCTCATGATTTGCAATCTTTACTGCAGCTATTCTCTCCTTATTGAAACCATCGCAGTAGCCATTATGTAGTTGGCGTATCTTTTTTAATACTTAAACAGTGAAAATTATTAATATCAAAATATTCTATATGATGAAGTCCATGTTACATGACAGTCTTCTGACAAGTATTTTTTTGCGAATTTGCATGTGTGCGAAGTGCGCCTTTTCCTGTTTCATCGTCTACTCTCTGTACGGTACCATATTTTTACCTATTAAGGAGGGATGAATCAACAAGAGGAAGTTGTTGACTGTTGTGAGTTACTGTTAGGTCGAAAACGTTTGCTTGAATTGACTGAGGAAAACAGTGAAGACAGTGGTGACTCCAGACTGAAAATCAGGCTGGGTACTTTCCGTACGCTCCTACTTTCACTAATTGAGCGCGAAGATGAAGAAACTACATTCTTCGAAATGTCGGTAACTGTCTACCAATCGACACGACGTAACATCCATGAAGATTCGAATGTTCAGCAACGCCGCTGTGAGGAACTCAGATCTCACAATGTCAGATTTCCTCCCTGACTTGCCTGTTGTCTCGCCCGGCCACATCAGTACATGCCTTACCAAGTTGCTCGACTCTGTTCCGTTCACTTTCTCCACAATGTTTCGCAAGGCATTCTGTCACCAACTCCTTGTAACTGCTGTATAATCTCTGTGTTTGATAACACTTCGTCAACTAACCTAAAAGTTCAAGGTCTAGGTCATTTTTTATCTGTTCGGCAGCCAATTTTTAATGGATCACAACCCAAGTCAACAGAAACACACCCAAGATCTCTACGTATCCCGGCTTTAATACATCGACGGACATAGGATAAGGTAGTGTCCTTGCAGTAACTTCTGCGATCCTTAACTCGTAATCCCTTAAAGTGAACATTCGCATAAATAATATATAAAATTTACTTTGTAATTGGGAGTGAATTACTGCCTCTCGAATATCCAGACCAGATGGTTAATACCGTTTACGAAAATAGATTTGATTTATCGTGAGAACCTTACCAAGCACACAGATAAACTGTGTGGGCAAAATGAAGAGTTGTTTTATTACTGAAGCAAATGTTGCTTCAGTAATCACTGTCCTTTAGTGGGTTAATGAACGTAAAATACTTGAACTACGCATTCAGACTATCAGTGTCTGTTCTTCCGTTCGGGACCACATGGGATGGATGTGAGGAAGTTTTCAATAAACATTCTGTCCCAGATCAAATCAGAATTAAGTCCATTAATTAGAACAAGGAAAGAAAGAGAAAAAAATTATTTTCAAATCATCATTTTTTTTCCCGAAACAGCACCACATTTGTTGAAGGGTCTTTTGTCTTTTGTTGAGAGTAACCTTGAAGATGGCGACCCGTTGGGTTGTTTCGTCTAAACAATATTTAATTACCCATTTCATACCTTTCAGATAACAAAGTACGTTTCCACTACCAGGGCAGGCAGTTTTTAATGCTAATGTTTATGATCTCCCTAGATCGTAAGAATTATAGGAAACATAACAATATTTTGTAGTCCTTGGGTAAAATATCGAACTTACTAAAGTGTTCAATGTACACAGTTTACGGTAACTAGTTCTGTCCCGTAATGAAAGAAAATAAACTCCATTAGGCTATTTCCCTCAAAGTCGTGAATAAAGCAGATAGCATGAAGTTGCCTTAACTCATTTCATATGAAATGTCTTGTTTCGTAAACGTCCGGACATTATTCTTTGTTATATTTAGGATTACCAATACACTGCAAAAGAAAATGACCTTTTATTTTTGTTTATTCGTTATAATGAATTGGGTCTAACATACATTAATATTTTATTGCATGTTTCTATATATCTTTTACTCTTCCATGTTGATGTACAAATAGGTTTTGTAACGTCGCGCATTGTTCAGCAGACCCCCTGCCTATCCTATTACGAACTAATTGAATAGCACGAGGTAATTAGAAAGTGCATCCCGCTGCGAGATGTAGGAATGTGTCCTTATGCTTGCTGTGTGCTACTACAAGCAGCGTCTCTCGACACTCTATATATACTGCAGAATATCTGACGCAGGAGTTACCAGTAACAAGAAGGTGGGATTGAGAGTGGCGATTCTAACGTTGGAAACAATGAATGTTACGCTTATTGTGTTATGGGATATGACGCCATGTAATAGGTACCAATATTTCTGAGGAATCTGCTGCCTTCATTACCAACTCCATGGAGCGGATTCCGTCTTAAGAAGCCGGGTCCTCAGCTAGTCAAGAAATTCCCTCCATTTTATGGAAACCTGCAATTCATTACCACATTCACAAACGCCCACCACCTGTCCCTATCGTGAGCCAGATCAATCCAGTCCATTCCCCTCTCTCTCTTGTTGAATATGCATTTTACTATTATCCTCCCATGCATGTCTACGTCTTCCAAGTGGTCTGTTTCCCTTAGGTTTTCTCACCAAAACTCTGCATGAAACTCTCCTCTCTCCCATGCCTTTAATATGCTGCACCCATCCCATTGTTTGTGATTTGTCACCGGAATTATATTTGATGAGGTTTATAGATGCTGCCTCCTTTATTACAGTGAACGTGTAGGCCGTCTTTCCACTCTCTGTTTATGCTCATATGTAGACCCTGACTTTGGAGACACAAAGTTTGTTCGCAGTGTTGGTAGACCTGCATATCAACCAAAACACAAGGCGCTGCATTCCAGAAGAGAGTCCAGAGCCAGTTCTGTCCTCTGCATATCATTTTGTTGGAGGTCTGTGCACGTGCCTTGCACCGACATTGACACAAACTTAAATGAAGCGAGAATTTCGTAACAGCATTTCGAAGGTATTTATTTCTCTTACGATCAGCCCTGTTCGATCTATTTGACTTAGTTACATTTAGAAGAAATGTCCATTTTCGTCATAAATACTCGTATCTCGTCACACAATATGCTTCGAATTTTTTTTTTCTTTTTTTTTTATCCGCTAGGAGCACAAGTATTCTAGACGATCCAGATACGCTTCCAAACCATATTACGTAACACTACCATAAAGTGACAGGGGTGTAAGAGACGTGACTTTTGTCCTTTGATAAATGTGACCTCCTTTATAAATGGTAATACCAACAAACGCGCTAGTATTAAAATATACACTTTCACATACAATCCACCAAGATTCCAACATGTTTCGATCTTCTTCAGATCATCCTCAGGGGTTTTATATCAACACAAGCTTATATAAAACAAAAATGAATTATAAGAAAGATTAAAATTTAGTTCGTAAAAATCATAGTTATTATAAAAATCATGGTAGATGTTCACGTTGGTCTATATAATACCGTAGCGTGATACAATTATCAGTGTTCATGTATGTATAACGGTAAGTGGATGTTGTGTTAGTTAGGTGAGGTCAATCTGAAGAAGATAAAAAAATATTGCAGTCTTAGTGGATTATGTGTGAAAGTGTGCCATTTAATGCTTGTGAATTTGTTGGTATTATCCTTTAAACTGTTCATTATTGCAAGGAAATGAATACTGTTTAAAAATGTGAACCACTTTAGAGGATATTTTAAGTACGAGAGCCGTTTTTTCTTATGTTTATTGGACCGTGCATCATCTTGATAGTTGAATAAAGAGAAACCAACTTGATGTCACTTGCTTTATTATTTCATTATTTATTGCTCAACATGTTTCGGATGTTAATACATCCATCCTCAGGAGCTTGGGACTTATTTGTTGAGTTATTTCATGGGTTGTATTGTTCTGGTTCGATATGTGCTGGTGTTACGTTGTGGTTTGGCTGGGGTGGTGTGGTATCCGGATGCTGACTGAAGCCTGCATACGGCCTGCATACAGTTACCACACCACCCCAGCCAAACCACAACGTTACACCAGCACACATCGAACCAGAACAATACAACCCATGAGATAACTCATCAAATAAGTCGCAAGCTCCTGAGGATGGATGTATTAACGTCCGAAACATGTTGAGCAGTAAATAATGAAATAATAAAGCAAGTGACATGAAGTTGGTTTCTCTTTATTCAGCTGTTTTTTTTTGTTTGCTAGACTCTATATCATTTTAAACCTTGCGTAAAATCACAAGCATGACTGAGACATTTTCATCAGATTTCTTACTGTAGGTTTTATCGCAGCTGCAAGGAAAGGGTGGTACATAAACCAGTGTTTTCAGTATAAGTCCTAAGAGCGGTGTTGTAGAGGGTTCAGGTGTTCTGGGCTGTGACGCTGTGTCACTGGGTTAGTAGCTCACTGTCTTTGAAGATACGTAGTGCCTTCACTTTCATGGTCAAGGAGTCCAAGGAGATTTCTGCCTGTGCTCCTTGACCCATACAGACTAACACGGCGTCACAATTCAGAATGCAGGAATCCTCCGAGCCGGTGTTTCATTGTGTAAAGAAACTGGGACTGAACATTTAGGTATCCTTGGAAGTTACGCCGTATCAACTGGTAAATTGTGACAGACGTTTCGAATGATAGTACTTCAGACCTCTTGGGCGTCGTTTTCAAATCTTATCCGTAGCAAAATAAAATGATATCTTTTAATGCGTATCAGTTTGCTAGATATTGTTTCGACTATTGCCGAATGTTAGTTACACTGGAGTGCTGGTAATCAGTTGTTTGTTTACACCTGTAATTCGCTGTTGCGGACCCTTATGGATGCAGGGTGTTGATAGACCTTTGTTTAAATTTAAGCCTTTCATGGGCGGTTATGTAGCTGGCCATTTCAATATCAGTCTTCAATTATTGTTGGTTCTGATGTGTGCAGTTCCGAAAGAAAATGGTTTTTACTAAACCATTTCTTGCACCACTTTATGCTATGTGTGTAGGCCTATTTATCATTTCCAGTAAGTAAGTTAGAGCTTTGCTTAATGGGCTGATGCCATTGGATTTATAAATGTTAATTCGATAGGAATGTAAAATTGGAGGGATTTCCTTGATTTATGTAGGCTGAAAAATAATGCGAGAAAAGACACTTTTGCATGCAACTCCAGGTATCTCAGAATGAAGTGGAAGTGTGAAGCAATAAAGTAATATAACTCAACAAGCAATTGCTGCCGCCAGTTGATTATGGACGTACGAGACACGATTCAAGTAAGTCAGCAGAGAAATCGTGGCTTGGAAAAATTGAACCAACATTTTTTTTTTTTCAGTAAGGAGTCGAGATGGCGTAGTCAGCGCTGTGACCAGGGTACGGGATGGACAATCGAATGCTCGTGGCTCCATATTCGGCAGAAGCAAGCGATTTTTGTCTTCACCAGCCCCGCCATAGAACTCATGTAGCCGGTGGGTACCGGTCCATACTGCCCCGGTGGTAAAGCGGTTGGGCGGTGAAATTGTGCACTCACCTCCACCTAGCGTCGAGGTTAAGAATGACTGGACCCGTAACTCCACTCTCCCATATGCCTTCATGTATTTTACAGGGACATGTTTATTTTATCTGTATTTTTAACAATCCATATTTCTAGATTACTGACTCACAAACAATAAGCAAATTCACGGATTTTTAAACACCCAAAATTTTGGTTCAATTTGACAGCCAGGAATTATTAAAATAGACATTTAAACTTGCATATGGGAGACCGCGGTAGCACAGTGGTTAAGGTGTTGCGCCACAAATCGAAAGGTCGCTGGTTCGATCACAGCTGATGTCATTGGAACTTTTCATTGACATAAAATCCTTCCGATCGCACTATGGCCCTGGGGTCGACCCAGCCTCTAACAGAAATGAGCACCAGGAGCATTGCATTGGGGTAAAGGTGGCCGGTGCATAAGGCTGACAACCTACCACCATCCTGTTCCGTTGTCACGAAATCTGGGAACCCTAACTTCCTGGAAACCACTGGGCCTGTCCAGGCCTGTAATGGGACTGATTTACATTTACGTTTTTTACACTTACATATTTTATTGTAAACTTTGCGTAGAAGTGTGTCATCCATTCATACAGGCTGCGTCTGATCAAGTAACGTATCAGGTTGAGGCCACTCTATTATTTTGCGTTTTAACTTGATCACCCATCAGAATATTCACTTTTCGTCAGGTTCTTTCTACTGAACCGTAGGATCATCGAGTCCTTATCATGAAGCTGTGTCTCGGATCCTGTAACCACATAAAAAAGCTGAACTTATGAATATCCAGCAGGGGTCAGCAAACTGTTACATACCGCGTATATTTTTAAAAATGAACAAATAAATAAGTAAATGAAGAGTTATGTGTGTACGTAATAAACTGACAAGTAAGCAAACAGACGACTTAACTAATCGGTGAAGTAAGTAAATAATAAGCATAAATAAAGACAGGAGGAAACTTATCACAACGAAAAATAAAAAAAAAAATTCTTGGCATTGGAATCTTGATACGAAAATGAAAAAAGGACTACGGATCTATGAATGTGAAGTCCATTAAGATGCACATCTTAAGATTTGTGTTTCGATGTAACAGTACTGGTACAAATCGCTACTCTGCACATCTGGGCAGAGGATTAGAGTCGTTTCGCTTCTCCAGGCCAACTGAGCACGCCTTGTTAGTTTATCCTGACGACTGGTACAGATCGTGTCCTCGAAACACAGTGTCTCATTTTTTCATCTCAGTAATTAACCAACTTGATGCACAAAATTTTATTTAACAATAAGTTTATTTCATGCCTCTACATGTTTCAAGCACATGTGGTCATCATCAGCTATAGGTGGCCGTCCCGTGCACGGGACGGCCACCTATAGCTGATGATGATACCAGAGGCTGTATAATACAATTTTGACCCTCTGATGATGAACACATGTATTCGAAACATGTAGAGGCATGAAATAAACTTATTGTTAAATAAAATTTTGTGCATCAAGTTGGTTAATTACTAAGATAAATATACTGAGATGCACGGTCAGCAAAACGTCAAAAGTATTGTCTTATGTTCTGTTTATTTTGATTAATTTCATTATTTTTAAAACGCCAGGCGGTGTTCAAAGTCCATGAAGCTAATGACCTTAAATTCGTGGTGGACGCCTACGTTGGCCGATAGCTGATAAAAATTGCGCTTCCATATCTATTGTTTTCACTGTCTATTTTATCACAATTGTATGCCTCATAATGAACATCTTCATGAACAATAGATGTCCCGTATCTTTCAGACCAGCTTTATTACACCTCTACATTACGTAAGGGCAAACTATTTCAGCTTGCTATGGCTGACTCATCACAAACGGGTTGTCGTGCGCAAGCTATAAAGATGTGTCTGGAGATTGACCTCCACATTAGCTCATAAGCCCATTACAATCTGCAGTAAGGTACAAATAGATTTATCTTGTGATACTAATGAATTCTTATTTTAGTGAGTCATATGGTAGATTTAAATTTGGAACCATTTATTTTTGTAAGTGGTTTAGACATAAAAGCTGGACACAGCTGCATACATATTTGTATAGGCACACTGTAGTGAGACAGGGGCGGAACGTCCCATACCTCAGGCCGGTAATCATCGGATTCTTGCCGTGGGGCCTGTGGTTCAGTCCCGGCCCATTCTGTGTGAGACGTGGTGAACAGAGTGGCACTGGCTCCATTTTGTGTCCGATCAGCGGCTTGGGGTTACCCAATCAATTGAAATGTTATTCTGACACGCTCATTATTCAGTAACGTGCAAAGATAAAGGACGTACCAGAGGCCACTAGTCCACATATACAGTTTTTTTATCATACCATAAGAATAAATAAATATTAAGTAATAGGATCGGAAGACGTGGACTGTATTTAGCTAGCTTAGGATGGTAACTGTGAAGTGGTGGGGTTGTGAACATGGTAATTAACCGTTGTGTTCCTCAAAACGTGACGGATTTCTCTACTGGCTGAGTGATCATTAGCTCCTCAAAAAGGAGTTAGTTCATTGTTTAGTTGGTTAGTAAGTCAGTCACTCTCGTGATTCACACGAGTCTGAGCAGATTAGCACAAGCAGTAATGCGTCTTTGTTGTGTTCAGAATACAACAGATTTAAATCCCAGCATTTCTTACTCTTTGTGGAGCGACAGTGTAAATCGGACCTAGGCCACCTAATTGTTGAGGTTTCTAGATCGCGCATAATTAGACACACAGACACACACACACACACACACACACACACACCCAGTAAGTCTCCTTCGAACGAGCGATCAGTTGTTACAGAGGCCGCTCCCCCCCCCCCCTACACACCCACAAAAACACACAAGAGACGAATATGCATACTGTCAACAGGATTCGAACCCGCGAACCCAGCTATCGAGCGGGCTCGGACCTACGCTTTAGACTGCACGGCCACCGGGTTCGACATCCGACATCTACCCCACTATAATGTTACAATTATTTTGTGGTCTTCTCCTGGGACTTCTGGCGAGATGGGTCTCACAGGCCTCGACCACTTCCTCTTTAGTTCCCTGTAAGTCATCCCTGTCACAGCGGGCAACTTAACACAGTTTGTGCGGTTTGTACATCGCCGATATCCGACGTCCAAATCATGCAGCAGCAGCAGCAGCAGCTTGGCAATCGTCCTGCGGCAGGCAGCTAGTGACACCCCACCTCCACTTCCCGATAAGAGCTGCAAATTGACAAGCCGACCAATTAGTAGCAGATAAAGGCAGGCTGTGATTAGAGTCGCAATCGCACTGGCTGTCTGGACTGACATACAGATCTTGGAATTCTCCGAGGATCAAAGAGAAACCAAAACACTGACTTTCATGCTTCTTGTAACCTTCGTGACTGTGTTCACGGTGACCCAACACGTGCTCATTAACTACGCTTCTGTATCACTTTCCAAGCACTTTTTTGTTCAACCAGAATGTTTATCGTCATCTTATTTGTTTCTAAGCCGTTAGGTGAGGCTTTAAACCAAATCTTAAGCTATGTTGCTTTTGTCAATTTCGATTCAAATTTCTAAGGAACTACAAGCGATCCAATGAACATTACTGAGTTAGAGCAAAAGTCCTTCACTATTACAGTGTGTAAGACGTTTGTGAACAAGTTGGTGATTATTATTTAACGTTAATTTAAAAAATAAACAAAGTTTGGCTTACAGAATGTGCATCAGCAAGTTTTTTTTTTTTTACAGACAGAACTCGGATCTTATGGTATGGGATTCATGACAACAAAAGTAAAATATGGGTCTCCTTCGGACCGTGTCGTCCTGAGAAGTGTTTTGCGCAATTTGTAAAAAAGGAATTAGGCTACACAACACAGCGACACGTCCTAGAAGAACTAACAACACGACAACCTATTATCTCGTGGCACATAATACTGCAACTTTCGGTATTCTGGCATATGATGCTGTGTAGTTTGATAGGTATCGACATTTGGTCTGAGCGTACAGACTGTACGGCGTTGTCGGTGGCCGTTCGGCCTAAGGTATAGGTCAGCGACAGCTTGATTGGTGGGACTGCGGGTTCGAATTCCGCTGAGGTAATGTATGTTCGATTCTTGTGTGTGTTGTGAAAAAAGCGACCTGTGCGACGGGCCGATCACTCGTTCAGAGGAGTCCCGCCGGTTGTGTGTGATCTAGGAACCTCAACAATGGGGCGGCCTAGGCCTGAGATGGGCTGTTGCGCCACAGAAAAAAATACTGGCGGTATTTTCAGGTTACCCTGAAAATGAGTGCTGTGGATTAATTCTAAACTTTAATACCTGTCGACCAAATTGCACGGTGTCGCTCTCCCGAGGACGGCAGCTATATGAACCCCAAATCTCAAACATGGTTTGTTAATTCGTGCGAACTTTCCGTGCGTATTTCATTTTAGTCCGTCTCGGTCCAATAAGGACTTGAACTCAGTCAGTGTGACTCAGACTGTACTCTCACGGAACACAGTGCTCCAAAAACTAGGCCGGGATGTTCCATTCCTGGAGTCAAGTAATAGCGGTCTTTTCAAAATTCGCATATAAATAATATCACTCTGTCAGGTTGTTCAGTCTCATAATTTTCTGACAATCTCTCACACAGCTGGACCCATAACAGGCGTGTCATATTACGTCACTGTCAGGGCCCTTCGCGAACTGAGAAGGTATTGGAATCCTGGGTCTGCTTTTTGTGTAACTGAAGTGGAAGTTTATCCATTTAATGAAACAGGACGATATTCGTGCAAGGTTCTGAAATGCCTGATATAGACGTCCTATCAATCAGCATTCATTAGTTTTGCTAGCAATGGTACAGTTTCTAAATGCTTATCATCCTTTATTTTTTAATAATATGTTCTATTTGAAGGCCTGTATGGTGTACAGAATTATACATTTACCGTTTGTTTTTGTGGGTGTCTAACTTGGTCTGTCACATTGAGGGAGGAATATAGGCTTGGGGTGTTCGAGAATAGGGTGCTGGGGAAGATACTTGGGCCTAAGAGGTACAAAGTGACAGGGGAGTGGAGAAGTCTACATAATGGGGAGCTTTATGATCTATACTCCTCACCAAATATTATTCGGGTGATCAAACGGAGAATAATTGGATTGGCAGGGCATGTGGCACGTATGGGGAGAGAATATGGGGAGAGAAGAGGTGCATAAAGGTTGCTGGTTGGGAGATATGAGGGAAAGTGACCACTTGGAAGAACTAGGCGGAGATGGGATGATGATTTTAAAATGGAGCTTCAAGAAATGGGACAGCATGGACTGGACTGACCTGGGCTTCGGTTAGATACGGGCTGTTGTGAATGTGGTGATGAACCTCCAGGTTTCATAAAATGCGGGGATTTTCTTGCCTAGCCCAGGAACTAATTACTTACTTACTTACTTACTTATTCCATCGTGCAGAGTCCTCTTGAAAGCTAACTGGTTTGCTGCTAGTCAAGAAATTCCCCGCATTTCACAGAACCCGAAGGTACATTACCGCACTCACAGTGTCCGCCACCTGTCTCTACACTAGGCCAACCCAATCCAGTCCATATACCCACATCCCACCTCCTGGAGATCCGTCCTAATATTACTCACCCATCTACGTCTAGGTCTCCCCAGTGGTCTCTTTCCCTCCGGTTGCTTTTCAAAAAGGACTCTGCTCCATGGAGTTAATTAGTTTAGTTGTATGGTATAAGGATAGAAATAATTCGAAGTAGTGGGGCAACTTATAAAGAGAAAAACTTGTCCCTTTGCACGCCATGAAGGGATGTGTGTGTGTGTGTGGGGGGGGGGTATATCTCCACTCTTAACCTTAACACTGGATGAAAATGAGTGGTCCGATTCGCGCCCCGGCCTCGTCACCCAGGGGAATGTTTCCGCCTTACCAGGTGGGTAGGAAGCTTGTTGGGGCGCAAATCTTGTCGGGACGCTTGTGAGAACAATTTTTTTGGAGGTACTTTCTTGAAGAATCTGAAAGACAGTGCTTAAAAAATGTGCTGCTGGCCAATTTCAGTCGCTTAACGACAGATTCTCATGAACTTCGCCGCATGGAGTCAACACAGTTCGCCCACTGAGACGTCTGCTTTGCGCAATCTTTCGTCACCCGGTACCAAATGTGGAGATGACGCTGTCGTTGTCGGTACTGTAAACAGAACGGCAGAATCGAATGAAAAGGCTCCCTTTGTAAAGATCACATTAGACAGCAACAAACGAGCATCGCCACGTCCCGTGTTTACGATCACGTCTTCAGCTTCGGTGTACGTCAGTAAGTAAAAATTACTTGTGTTGGCACATGCTCAGAGCTGCCACTGATTTTTGCTGCGTTCCAGGTTGAACTCCAGATGTTAAAAGCCCAGCGCCAGCTGACAATTCTAGCCCTGCGATAAATAAGAATGTTAACGGTTGGCTTTTCACCGCAGGAGCTCGGGTTCGGTCCCAAGCCAATTCATGTGGGTTTTGTGGTGGGCAGATTGGCAGTTTTTTCTACGAGTGCTTTCGGTTTTCCCCTTTCAGTATCAATCCTCCAATGCTCGGTACTTATTCACTGATCAATTACCGACACTACATAATCGTAGCTGGGGACCGCGGTAGCACAGTGGTTAAGGTGTTGTGCTACAAATCGAAAGGTCGCTGGTTCGATCCCAGCTGGTGTCATTGGATTTTTCATTGGCATAAAATCCTCCCAATCGCACTATGGTCCTGGGGTCAACTCAGCCTCTAACAAAAATGAGTACCAGGAGTATTTCCTGGGGGTAAAGGCGGTCGGTGCGTAAGGCTGATAATCTACCACTATCCTGTGCCGTTGTCACGAAATCTGGGAACCTTAACTTCCTGGAACTCTCTGAGCCCTTCTGGGCCTGTAACGGGACTGCTTTACCTTTGCATTTACATAATCGTAGCTACTGACAGCGTCGATAAATATCATACTTACAAAAGAAAAATTATTATTCACATATTAAAAATTCCTGTATGATTCACATTAAAAACCTTTTTCGTATGAAGGCAATAGACATGCAGGACTGCATATGGGTTATTATTTACCGAATTCCTCAAAACGGACATTTTGACAAATTACGTTGAAGATGACATTTAGGGAATTTGTGAATGTTAACACCAATCAAAATCTTATGGCCGCGATTCTGTGGTACTGTACATGACGTCGTGTACTGTCAGGCTCTTCGAGTCTACACTTGGAGTTTATATTTGCAGTTTTACTGATGTATGATCTTGCGAACCGTCGTTTAATCCCAAAGCATACTGTCAAAGTTAGCCTGCTGAATGTCTGTTCGGTGGGTCCAATTTTAGTTGCAGGGGATTAGTGAGTTTGCAGTGCGCCTCTCCTTCTCGCTCCTGACTGACAATACCTGACTGACTGACTGACTGACTGATCAATTAACTAAGCCAACAACCAACCAAGGAACTAATCCACCAACCAACTAACCAATTAACCAACTACCACTTGACTCCATTAGGTGAATACATTATTCAGGAGAGAGAAGTTTCAATCTTATGGATAAATTTGTTTATTTTGTGGGATTTCCTTATGCAGCGTGTCGAGGTTTCGTTAGAGTGTTCTGTAAACTGATAAACAGAACCATGGAGATACAATATATTGGTTTTTAGTCAGCACCTTAATTTGACTGCCCATGACAATTTTAATGCCATCTCCTTGTGCTGTGACATATATATATATACAAGTACGTATAAGTTATATTATATAGAGTATATGCCAATATTGATATCTCACCGCAAAACTGGAGAAATTCCAATAAAAGTTAGAGAAACCATTCCTAGAAGCACATCTTAATTTGTATTAGTGAATTGCTCTTTCGATATGATACTGAACATGAAACATAAACTCTTGTCCATGAATACAGAATCTTAACTGCTATAAAGCCAAGCATTACAATGTCACGTCTTGTTCCGAGCAGGAAGACATTGCTGAATGTTAATATATAGTTACATCCGCACGTGAACATTTAGTTATTCTTATGTGCTACATATCTATTTCTAACGCTGTCTGGATCAAACATTAAACTTTGCTCTTTCTTGTAAACGTAGGGTATAGAGAAATAGTTTCTTCTTCAAGCCTATATTGTCCCTGACAGAATCACATTCATATTAACACATTCTAATGAGGAAACCTTACCATAAAACCTTTACTTGATGATCTTTAAAATAAGAAGAAATGGCTTCGAAGTTCTAAACTTCCACTCTCAACTGTCATATAAGAAAGTTTTTGTTAAAAGGGTTGTCGTGTAATTTTTATTTCTCCTTTTCTTAGAACTTTAAACAGCAGGCAGAGTTTCTTCAGCCCATCTGTTATATATATATATATAGTATGTTATTCTTTAAAGCTGAGTCGGTCGGTCGGTCCTCTGGCTTGGTTCAAATTATTTTATTTGATCAGCGGGCCGACTTTGAGGTGTGGCATCGACTACCTGTCGCTTATTCGTCGTCGTCTTCTCGCTCTAAGCGCTGTCCCTTGGCTGTGGTCTAACTTGCTTTATTGCGGCACTAAAAAATTCAGTCAGGCGACCGACTGCTTTTATTATTGTTATTTATATTATAAAATAACAAGCGATACTCTCTACAGTCTTGTGTACCTGAGGGTCCCTCATCCTACGTGTTGATAATTGTAACCCAGGTGTGTGGTTTATACTTACGTCGCATTCTGTCTAGTGGTGTAAATGTAGCCTGTTGCAAGGAGCTCCTCTCTTCCTGTTTTTGGTCGCATTGCATCCTACTGTGCTTCCTTTCCAGACAGTTAAATTCGTAGACCAGATGTCTTTCTGAGAAGCCAGTATTCGCCCATTTAGTCAAGAATTTTTCGAATTTATGGGACCCCAAGTTTCATAACCCTGTTCACAAGAGACAGTCACTGGCCCGTACCTTAATCCTGTTCACTTCGACATATACAATTTTTTTCTAAAATGTATTCTAATATCATCTTCCTATGTCTATACAGGTCTCCAACGTGATGTGTTCCTTTGAGATTAGTATTTGGGTTATCAAATAAACGATAAGGTGATAAACAGGGCATGTAGTGTGAATGTAGTGAATGGAAGGGCGTAAAAAATCTTGGTCAGAAAATCTGCAAGAAAGAGGCCATTTAAAAAACCCCGACGTAAATAGAAGGATAATATGAGAAATGCATTTTAAGGGAACTGGGAAGTTTTGAATATATGTCAGTGGTGAGACCCTGTGGGGGAAAAAAAATTCCCTTCGAATGCCATTAAATGCAGTGAACGCTGGATTTTTTTTTTACTAGGGCACTATGCCATGGAAATATGTGCTGTTTGTGTGCGTGGGGATTTGTATTCTTAAGGACAAGACATCGTGGCTTCATATTGCTAGGAAACGTCGGTAGCGGTATCCATCTACAAGTGGGCCCGACTTGATGGGACGAACATCCGACTCTTTTGCCTGAGTGCGCTGTTCATAGCAGCAATTATGGGGTTCGGCATTGTGATTGTGTTTGGAGAATTGTTAAACACGAACTCTTCATTTACATTCTGTGGTATGTTAGATCTTCCAGCAGTTAGTTTTACGATGTCGCAACAAATTGGCTTCATACCAGCAGATGATGCTCCATGCCAACATAGATTCTCATTCAGCCTTTTGTACGTGTGTAGGAGTTACAGTTGCCTCCATATGGACTGTTCAATCCGGCTGTTTACACTCTCTATGTTGATTTATTTTTTTCAGGAGAATATGTTGAAATGTATCAACCGAGGTACTTTTCAGTTGCTCATGAGAGATAAAATACTGTAAGTGTAATTGAAATTATCCAAACACAGCAAATATTGATTGCACTTAAATTTTTCAACAAACAAGTGATAGATATTATTGAACATTTTGTCACTTTGGCAGCATACAGTGAAGAGCGCAGTTTGTCACCGCTCTAAAGATCTCATATTTCCTGGTGCCTATTGGAGACTATCATGGAGAGGGCCTAAAAATATTATGCCTTAAGATATTAAGGTATTATGCCAGGGTGTACGGTGGCCACCGCTGTTAAAATAAATTGTAGGTAAGGCAGTGTATTTATTTATTTATTTGGATTAGAATTGTCATTTTCTTTGATTTGCATTTATACTATTTGATATGTGTATACTTTAATTTATATGCTTGATAGTCATACGTTTATAATAATTGCAATATTAGTATTTATTTTTCCTGAAATTTCCAATAAAATTATATTCTGGCCAAACAGCTTGTTCATTGTTTCTGAAGCAATGTATTTTAAGTTTGCTGTAAAATATCAGGCTGTAACTAATTCCATGGAACGGTGTCAAAAGTCTACGGAAATCCACTGCTACATACTTCAGTGGGATAGTTTGTCTGTTCTGTATTAGTTCCCTTGTACATATATTTTGAAAAACAAGTCTTTCTTAAAGACACTTTGTAACGTTCATTCTAACTGGGGGGGATTGCTGTAAATATTTCAACGGCTATATTTACAGTTGGAAATGCTCTAATTCATTTGCGTGGTTATAAATTGGGTATTCGTTTGAACAGAAACAGGCAGCTGCAGGAAACTGATTAGAGCTTGCAGTTCAGTTTGTATTAACACTGAAAAGACTAAATGATAGCAATGCCTCGTTCCTGGAATGGGAATGGCGGCCAAAATGCAGTAGCAACTTGTTAGCAGACATTTGCGTACTGCTCTTCTCAGACTTTGAATATAAACGCACCGGTAATTAATTCTGTCTCCTCATAATGAACCTGTAATTGGTAAATCGATTAAGTGACTAATGTTACGTAATTGTTAATATTTTTTTTCCATTTCAGAGGTATCAAACGTGAAACTAAGTGGTATTAAGTGGAGTTTTGACGTTTTGCTAACCGTGCATCTCAGTATATTTATCTCAGTATTTAACCAACTTGATGCACAAAATTTGTTTCACAGTAAGTTTTATTTCATGCGTCTACATGTTTCGAGCACATGTGCTCATCATCAGGAGGTCAAAATTGCATTACACAGCCTCTGGTATCATCACACCTATAGGTGGTTGTCTCGTGCACGAGACGGCCACCTATAGGTGTGATGATACCAGAGGCTGTGTGATGATGACCACATGTGCCCGAAACATGTAGAGGCATGAAATAAAACTTATCGTGAAACAAATTTTGTGCATCAATTTGGTTAAATACTGACATAAATTAAGTGGGGTGTTCATGACACGTACGGAAGCACACCGATTAGTCAAACGTGCAAAATTAAAACCATTCTTGCTACAAGTTTTACCTATCCAAATTTTAGGTGCATATCGTAATATAGGTCTAATAAGCTTTTAGTTTGTCATTATAACGGTTCAACACCCTCGTATTATGGCACTAGCCTCTCCGTAGGCAGCGTGGGTGAATGGCAAGCATGACAGTGCAAGGAAAACATTCAGTGATACTAAAATTCAGTCTCATAGTTGATTTAGTGTTAAGATTGCTTGAATCCTACTATTGTATGACCTTTCCTTATTGCGTGAAAATAATAACAAAGGAAAGAAGATACACATCGCCAATAACAAGAAACTTTCATATCCTGTCCCCAATACTCTGCATTGTTCCGCACGTTTCCTGTCTTGTTGCTGTTACAGTGGCGAAGACGTTCTGCGGATGAGGAACCTTCCATCGCCTATTAACTTCAACTCAAGGAGAATTATTTCAAATCACTGATGCACGCACGTCACACGTGTTAAGCCAGACACAACAGGCAGCGTCCTAGTACAAAGCAGAGGGTTTTGTGTAAATCAGTTTACACTTACCGTCAATAAAATATATATTGATTTCTGTTAATTCAAATTGCATGGCTACATGTATCGACCAGAATTTTGGTTAACTTCAGGCCGATGCCTTACACAAAAAATGAAACTTCCAGTTGTAGTTTCACTTGATGGTCAGACTGAGATCACAGTATTTCGTATAAAACAGACATAAATTGTATGTGTAGGTTAAAATAGTTACACTGTGTAATGTAATCATATATTCTCAAAATATTGTCAGCAGTTAAAATTGTAGTCCATTCATACGTACATTTGTTCCCCGAAGAATTTTGTATGTTTTGATACCCTTGTCTTCTCTGATGATTCTTGTTTAGTTAAGCGGCATGCGATGATATCCTTGTATATTTAGTAAGAATATATTCAAGCATCAAGAATTCTGTGTATTAATTGTTCTTCTTATGTTACGTGTTCTGGTAGATAACAAGATGCCTCATCTATATCGAAGTAGTACTGTTTATTATATTGTTACTGATATATTTTTATTGTTTATGCCGGAGGTTTTCATTCTAGTGTCACCTGTAATATGCTGGTTTGAAGATGATCAAAATTCTGTCCGAAACATGTAACCATGCAATTTTAAAGAATAGAAACCAATAAATATTTGTGTTGGTGGGAATTGTATATTCATGTATGGTTTTATAAACACAACGAGATGTCGATCGTAAAAAAAAATAGATTTCCTAACACAATGGGCTTCCGCGAGAGTTCAAGTGGCCGATGTAGTCTCTATGTAGGCCATGAAGACAGATGGAGGAGTGGAAGTATAGATCCTGTCATTCTTAATGTAGGCCTTAGATGGAGATTAGTTCAGCTTCACTCCTCGGCCGTTTTACCCCCAGATAAAGAGCTCTGGGTGCGCTATAAATAGGCTGTGTGGGCCACCGGGTCTGTAGACCCACGTGACTTCGAGGAGGAGAAGCATTCTGTACCTGTCTGCCGAAAGGGGAGGCATTTAATGCAGTCGTCATCTTCCATGTAAATTAGGTTATTTTGCTGCTTATTTTAGTTCCAGATATTTGAACATTTAGTTTTATCTCAGAGTTGAATTTTATACGATAAATGTTGTATTACTTTAAAACTGTACATTGTTGAAACGTGTCTCTTATACGTTCCCGTGTTCTTTCTGGATCGTTTTTACCTGTTCAGTTATGGACCCTATATCAGTTTATTATTATTTATAGATCCGTCATAATTTCTGTTGTGTGATAACCACATTTTTTATTTCTCACTTCAAGCTAATGCAAATCATATGGTTTTCCTTAATTAAAGCACTGCCGTGGTATATTACACTTGTCAAAGCTTTTACGGTAACAGCGAAAGAGAAAGTATTTTATCCAGAACATAACCGATATTGCATGCTGTGATGTCAGATACTCGTATGACACTCCAAGTTAGCCTGAAGATAGAGGACGTAAAATTGTGACGCGTTCACGTAACCACCTTTGCTATGGAAACACAACACTACGTTCCCTTTTTAGTTGGCGTGTATGTAGCTGTCAGCAATATAAAAGAGTTTAGTGTTGCCATGGAAATACAAAAATGGGTTATCTTTGCACTGTTTTCGAGCTGCTACAAATTTCATGCTGTTGTTAGCAATAAGTGTTGTTAAATATTATGAGTATGTGTCTGTATTCGTGCCTTAGTTATCGGGCATGAAACTCGCATCTCTCCCGTTCCGTGTTTTTTTGTCATCTGTGGTCTGTCTATCTCTAATAGTTTTTCCACATTTTTTCATAAACGGTACGATTTTTTAGAAAAAATTATTGCGCAAAAATTGTGTGCTTTTATTTTGTATACAAATTTTGTCCGAAACACTCTCATTCTAAGAAGAATTCAGCTAGATATTATCATTAATTTATACAGGAATTCATGTAAAGAACCTGTTATTCTTGTCAGATTTATATTATACTTGAATTTTTTTGACATATTTTCGAAAAATCCTTACATATCAAATTTGATTTCATGAAAGTCCGTCTGTTGGCAGCCGAAACGTATCATGCGGACGGACAGACAGACAGACAGACAGAAGGACGGACGGACAGAAAGGCGTGACGAAGATAATAAGCAAGTACGTGAATGTGTTTCGTACAATTCTCGTTGTTTTCCTGAACGGCATTAACAGACTGACCTGAGAAACGGAAATCATCGTCTATTGCGTGAGATACGAGCTGCAATTCTATATAGTTTAATATAAAAAATTGCTAAGCTTTAAACGTTTACTTATCAACCTAAGAACCAACAGACGTTAACCACTGTGTATTGTAAAATTTCTTCGTGCCTCTTCACGTTGATCAGAAATGAAACAAACACCAGCGCAAAGTGCGATGTGAAGGGATGAGAGAAGAAGAGGAAGAGATAGAGATGATCTGGACAGGGTACTTATAGAGAAAGGAGAAGAAAATAAAGCGGCTGTTAAGGGGCTGTAACGTATTTCTGTGTTTTGATCCCCTGCAGCTTAGTGTAACCCTTCCGTTCTGCGCCCTAACAATAACTGTCCGCGTCACATCACCACGTCAGTCAGGGAAGAGAAGTGTTCTAGACGCGTTATTAGATATTAAGTGTTGTTTCCAGTTCCGTCTGATGTGAGACTTCGCACTGTACAGCTCTGTCCAGGGCATCCTGAGATCGCCTCCTAAGCTGTATAGGTTCTCGATGTGGCTGGTCTTGTACCTGAAGGCGGAAGAAACGAGAGGCACCCGGAACTGCGGCGGAGACATCAACCCATTTGGTAAGGCGATGGAAGGGGTTGGAAGGTAGAAACTGTGGTGGTCGTGGTGAATGTGACGATAAAGAAATTTCGGAAGTGCTAAACTGCGTCTACGAAGCGCAGTCATTAAGAGAAGCTAAGGTCCATATTATCGGTCAACGAATTCTCCGACCTTTGCGCAGACGGAAAGGAGACGCATTAGGCAACCCTGTTTGCACTAACCCATTCTTGAGGTCTGTTCTCAGCCAGCTAAATCCATTCTGCAACCTGTGCGTCCTTTTGTGACATCCGATTTAATGTTTTCTTCCAGAATAATCTCAAATGCACAAATAAGCTTCTTCCCAACGGGTCTTCTGTACACGATATCGTATATATTGCTTATCTCTCGTCTATGCGTGCTGTAAGTCCACCTTTATCTAACCAACATAAAAATAAGGGGCACAAAATGCAAATAATAAAGATTACGACTTAGCAGTTTTGTTCACCTTCTTATTCCTTTCTCTCTCTTAGGTCCATGTGTTTTTCTTAGCATCCTGTTCACGTATACCCGCCAACTAACCTCCCGTAAGGAAAGGTTTCACACCCATGTTAAAGCAGGTAACATCACAATGGGTACTGTAGGGATTCAGACAAGAAAAGAATAGAGAAAGAAGTCTGAACTCAAAGGTTTTTAGCCCTGTAAAGTCTTGTTGTCCCTAGCTGCACTTCTGTGGGACATCCTTTGATATACAGTATGTATTGTCATGGACTTATAGTTGTGTAATTTGTGTGTGGGTTACGGTACATTAAATCTTTTTGTTGTTTCATGGTCTCACTGCTATTAGCTTTATGTATTTTGCCATTTGTTATGTTCTAATTAATTGTTTTATGTTTTTTATTTATTCGTTTTATGTGTGTTTTCTTGTGTTGTATGTTTTACTTTCTATTTTGTGTGTTCTGTGTTTTTGTATTGTTTTGTTTATTATTTCTCTCCATGTGTATAGTTTTTTATTTTCTATTGGTTTATAAATTTACCGACCACTGCCACCGACTGGAAACCCAATTGCAGTTAATAAATATTACATTATATTATATCGTATCGTATCGTATCATATCATATCATATCTATCATATCATATCATACCATATCATATCGTATCGTATCATATCATATCATATCATATATCATATCATATCATATCATATCATATCATATCATATCATATCGTATCATATCATATCATATCATACCATATCGTATCATATCATATCATAAAGAAGACAGGAAATGTACTGTGTAACGTAACATTGAAGTGCGGTCGCGTAACCGATATTACCGTGGAAATAAAAT
>Ga0131853_10006334_pt1 | contig 21353 bp, 13 predicted proteins | sample TergutLab28metaG_FD_92764 | JGI IMG/M metagenome (GOLD analysis project Ga0131853, IMG submission 92764) | Labiotermes labralis P1 segment gut microbial communities from Petit-Saut dam, French Guiana - Lab288 P1 (version 2) (version 2) | ecosystem: Host-associated > Arthropoda: Insects >... | reverse complement strand
GGGTAAAAAAACGGGAGATTGGGGGGGGGGGAAGAGATTTGTCCCCTCCCACCGCCCCATGGGGGGTTGGGGGGGGGGGGGGGGGGAGACACCCAGCCCCCTATTCAACTGATGTGGGGCGGGGGATCTTTCCCGGGGATAACGCGGCCAGGGCGTGAGTCTGCCCACATTCACCTAGTGCCAAGATTAAAGGTGTGTGATGCTATGCCTCCACTTCCCCTTATGGTGTAGTGCTTAATTAAGTAGAAGGTCAAGTTCACCTTTACTTTAGCTGGTAGGGTTTCATAACATCAGCTTGAAACTTTTACCACTTTTGTGAATAGCTAAAAAATTTTGTTGTGATTAGCTTAGTACTGTTACCTTGTGCTTGTACCGGTATGAATAACAAATAAACATTAGATGGCCAGTAGGGTGTGTATATTCACAAATACTGCTATTTGTTTGTAACATAGAGTGTAACTGCATCAGATGTGATGTTCTTATGGTGCTGAGTGTCAAAACTGGTGTTTCTGGCCAAAATCACATGAAGTTTTTGTATTTCAGTACAGTTTGGTGCCCAAAAACAACTGTGTGGCAGGCTGTGTGAAGTGTAGCTTTTCTCTCGTCATGTTTCTAGCCATGTGCCCTCATTGGATGTGTTTGGTAGCTGTCCTGATCTTAGTCTACTGTTTTGGGTATGTTATGCAAGCTGGATGAGTACAAAATATGTAACCTGCAATTTGAGGTACATGTGGGCCCAAAAATTTACGTTTTATATATATATTCAGTCTGGTAGGCTGATAACATTTTGAAGTTAACTGCCTGCCTGGGGCAGCAGTTTCTTCCGAAATGTTGGTAACCACTTACAGACCGCGCTGTATTATAATCCAGGAGGGCAAAATTTATATGTAGAACAGTTGTGTCGTTTTTGTTTGTCACACATCAGTTCCTTATTGACTGTACTAACTGAGAGATAAATTTGTTGAATGTCTGACATTGCAGGCAATCTTGTGAAGCAGAAATGGACCATACTGAGGGACGTTTTTAGAAGGGAACTGAAGAAACATCTGTATGGCATACTTCGTCCTGATGGTCAGACGGTGTCCTACAAATCAAGATGGGTGTACTTCCCCTGTATGCTGTTCTTGAAAGATGTTATGCAAGTTTCAGAAAATACGGATGAAGATGAATCGCTTGCAAGTGTCTTTTTTGTGAAAAATGAAGATTTAGAAGATACAGAATCAAAAGAAGGCTATTCTAGTAATAAAACACAGTTTTGTTTCGTTGCTGGAACACAGGGGCCTTCGGGTGTTGAATCTCACGAGTCTGCGCATGCTGAGAGCATTTTGGAATCGCATGACATTGAAACAGATGACGTGCCTACTGAAAATTCTTCCAGGACAAGGAAAAGAAGTTGTAGTTTCCAAATACAGAATGAATTAATCTGTACGAAGAGGCACATTTTGTCCGATGATGCATGTCACCATAATGGTGTGGATGACGATTATTACTTCCTCATGAGTCTGTTGCCATTCCTTAGAAAGGCACCAGAATCACAGAAACTGAAAATACGTATGCGTTTGTTACAGGCAGTTCAGGAAGAAACTGACAGTAACAGTTAGGAATGTTGATATAAGTTGTTAATTGTGCAAGTTTGTAAGTGATCTTGTGAATGCCAGCATACGTCATCTGCATCGGAGGTGTTTACATCTCACAGGTGAGGAAATGGTGTCATTGGAGGTGTGTGTGTGAGAGAGATTTAATGACATCATCAGTGATATATAACTGAGAGGATGTGAAGCATCAGTGTAATCATACTGACAGGAGAAAACCAAAATAGTTGCAGCAAAGCCTGTGCCAGTGCCACTTTGTCCACCACAGATCTGACGTGAACTGGCTGGGGTCAAATCTGTTTCTCTGTGGTGAGCCGCCAGCAAGTAACTAGCTGTGCTGTACGACTCTCCACTGTGATGACGGTACGTGAAGTAAATGGGATAATGGGACAAAATCATGGCATTTATTTGCTTTGTTCTCATGATGTAACACTGACACGGAATGTGTGTGATCCCATAGTGCCTGCAGAAGTGCATGCATTTGTGTTGTTACTGGGAAGGTGTTTAGGTTGGTCAACATAATTTTTTAGAAGAAGAAAAGATGACATATTTGTTCAAGTGTTCATTTACAATATTGAGTTACAAGACTAGATAAGTGATACTGTGCTATATTGAAAACTGGTTTTGTACTTCATTCTTGTAATAAGGATGCTGTTTTTGACCTGAATGGATTCACTGTAAGGCTGTGTGTTTGTGTGTAGCATAGCACATGCTAGTGCTGGTTACTATGTAAAAAATTCCTTAGCTCATCTTTATGCTTTGGTTGTGGAAGTTGCAATGTATCATCATTGTCATCTTTATCATCAAGTATTTTGCTTTTTGTTCTGTTGAGATCTCAACAGCCATGCACCCAGAAGGGCTTTGCTGGGCTGAAATTCCCTCCTCCTCCTCCAAAATTGAAATACAAACATTTTTTGGGACATGATATCGGATGTTTTACATGAGTTACCCTTCAGCCGATGACTAGTAGACTGGAATTTTTAAAAATAATCTTAGGAAGTCTGAAATGAACTAAAAAAAAAAATAAAAATTACAGGTCATGATTTAAATTAGGTGAGTCATGAAACATGTATTTAGATGTAATATTTATATTACACAGATACATTTATAAACAGTACCATGTTGCAATTACATTTTTGACATGATATTGATAACATAGCTTTTAAAATCAAAGACAAATTATGTATAGCGTCAGGGTCAGCTTCCTCCAATGAAAAAATTCTGGGTGTGCACCTGGACTCAAAGGGGCATCATCATTCCAACCGAGTGTAGGACAGCCTATGTTTTTTTGACCTTTAAGTTTGTATTGCAAAAGTTACAGTTCAGTTGAGCAGAACTCTGCAGAACTTATTGTGTCCGACACGCTGCATCCTGAAGTGAGCATGAGAACGCCATTAAGCAACTGAAACATTTCTTAGTGCTTTACACCAGTGTTTCTCAACCTTTGTGAGACCGTAGCCCGGTAAATTCTTTTTTCATAAGCTGAAGTGAGCATGCAAACACCATTAAGCAACTGAAACATTTCTTAGTGCTTTACACCAGCGTTTCTCAACCTTTGTGAGACCGCAGCCTGGTAAATTCTTTTTTCATAAGATGAGGGCCCGGTCCCAACAGATTTACTCATCTGTACCTTTCCAATTTTTTTAAGTTCATACAGTAAACTAACATAATTATTGATAATTAATTATGGCATAATCATAAAGAATATTAGTACGCTTATGTGTATGGTGTGGCATGTTGACAAATATGAAATTACATTTAAATTAGTTATCAATTCCAGGAGAATCCCTCGTGGCCCGGTATAATTGATGCCAGGGCCCAGTACCGGGCCGTGGCCTGGCAGTTGAGAAACGCTGCTTTAAACCATCGAGTTGGCAGTGAAACACATCATGTGAGTGTAACTTCAGGCTTACGCTGCGAAGTAGAAGAAATTACCACTACTCCCTGCGCAGTAACCCTAAAGAGCGCCATTCTCACATCGTGTGAGATCTAACATGGTAAATAGATGCCATTGTTCTTGTATGGGGGAGGGTGGAGAAGGTGCTGATTGTGCATAGTAAACTGAAATTGGTGCATTTCAATATTGTATATATCCCACATCGTGCGATTAAATAGTTTGTAGAACCAATTTGAAATGCACTAAATGTTTCCTTCACACACACAGTATCAGTTCTCCAGCATGTTTTAGCACACCACACATGCCATTGTCAGGGAGTCTTTGTAGCTGTTATCACAGTTCACTATGGTAACTGATAATGTGCAATGAATAAGTTTAGTGCATGTGAAGTTGTTTTGACGAACTAATTCACACTGATTCTGATTTGTTCCCCTGTCATTTATTTTTAAAGAAACCATCTCTTTGAGAGGTTTAAGGTTCTGACAGCAGTATTTCTGAAGATTCAGTTGTTCTGGGATGTGACTCCATGCTGACTGATGTTTTCGAAACACAACAGTCCTTCAGACATAAGTAATTATTTCCCTCATTACTTTGTGTGGTAAAACAGAAGAAATTAATCTTGCTATAATTTCTTTTCATATATGTCATCAGGCATTTGATGGTTGGGGAATTTTGTGAGGACGTTAATTCATTTATTGTAGTGGTTTGAAGTTTTGTATATTTTTTTGATATGAATATTGAACTTCAGTAGTGTTGCTGATTTGTTCTTTCAGATGGTTTGAACTTATGAAATAATGTGAAATGCCAACTTGATGTAACGAGGTAATTTTATTGATGTATTCTTAGCTCTACATGTTTTTGGGCACATATGCGCATCATCAGGAGCATGAGATGTTGAGTTGCGGCATATGGTTTTCTGCACCGAGTATGTGGATGGATGGTATGCGCCCGAAGCATGTAGAGCTAAGAATACATCAATGAAATTACCTCATTGCATCAAGATGGCATTTCACATTATTTCATGAAGAAGATGCACAGTCAAACAACCCTCTAGGTTTGAAATTCTTTGCCAGTAATTGAAACATGACCCTGCCAGAAGTACAATGCTGAAGTCATGAAGTCCGTTTTTGGACAGCCTGCATTGTACAAAATTATGCCAATATCTTCCATGTAATCTTTTTCTTTCCATGAATTTGTATACAGTTGAATGATGCTGTTTGATAGCCCTCATTGTCGGAGTGTACTGTAATTTTTAGGTTACCTTAGCGTGATACCATGATTGTTTTGATATGATTTTGTGTGTACAGCTATTTAGAACAAGTATTCAGCATAAATGAATAATTTTCTGGTGAAATTAGCACTTAGAGGTCACAAGAGCTTGTGTGCTGTCTTGTTATGCTGTATGCTACATATAATGCATAGTTATACTGAAAGGAATTTCTTATTATCTTACCCACATAATCAATGTCATGTAGGGAGGTTATTTATTTAACAATGCTAGTTTGTACAGCATTCAAGATAGACAAGTGAGTATGGAACATTGGTGGAAAGATACTGACGGTGGAAAATTGCAGTACTGGGAGAAAACCCTATTACAATGGTGTAAGTGTTAAGGGTGAAGCTTGCCTTGTCCACATCGTGAGGACATATAGGTGGAGTAGAAGTATAGCTCCACTCATTCTTAATCTCGACACTAGCTGGGGTGAATGGTCGATTTCATGCCCTGGCAGCTTTACTGCCAGAAAAGAATCTGGTACCCACTGAATAGAAGAGGGTGGTCCATAGAGACGGTCTTGAGGTTTTGGGGGAGAGAAGTCTCTACCACTGTCGGGATTCTACCCAGGACCGTCGTGCCCCTAGCTAGTCACTATACTGACTGAGATATCCCAGTTGCGTCTCATTGCTGTCCGGATATTAAACATTTCTAAGTAGGGCTCCAGCAACCATTTCACCTGAGAATGAAACATATTCAGTCCTCGAAATACGTTGTTTTTGGAACATTGGATGATTGGCAGAGTCCAGAAGCCGAGTAATCCTGTGTGTAATGCAGTACCATCACACATAGGTCTATGTACGTAGATACATACATAGGGTAATAATTGTTCTGTACATCAGACCAAGATTACATGAATTATAAAGATTCAGCTCTTACCGCGCTGTAAACACTCCCCATCTCTGTTATACAAACCAGTCAGTCAATGCTGTGTAGGGAAATAGTTGCTGTTTGTTCTCAGATCCACACAAAACACATAAATACACTGTGTGGGCAGAACGTAGAATTGTTGAATGTTAAACCTGTTGGTGCATATAGTAACCACTTGGCTTTACATGATTAATTTTCTGTGTGAGATGAGAACTGAATTTAATTTGAGTTATATTTAAATGTTCAGTGTGTATCACGCAGTAAACACACTCCTCAGTTATAAAATCCAGTCAGTTAATGCTGTATAGGCAAATAACCACTCTTTGTTCTCAGATCCACACAAAATGCACTGTGTGGGCAGAACGTAGAATTGTTGAATGTTAAACCTGTTGGTGCATATAGTAACCACTGGGCTTTACATGATTAATTTTCTGTGTGAGATGAGAACTGAATGTAATTTGAGTTATATTAAATGTTCAGTCCGTATCGCGCAGTAAACACACTCCTCGGTTATAAAAGCCAGTCACTTAATGCTGTATAGGGAACTAATCGCTGTTTGTTCTCAGATTCACACAAAACACAAAAATACACTGTGTGGGCAGAAAGGAAAATAGATGAATATCAAACCTGGTGGTGCATGTAGTGACCACTGGGCTTTAAATGCGTAATTGAATATTTCGTGTTACTAATGACTGGCCAATGGACAGCGCTGCTGGCAGACATCACACAAAGCAGCACCTGGTGTGTCTCAAGCACGCAGCAGAATTAAGCATTATTATGAAGCCTACGCTGAAGCCAACTTATTATTAGCTAGCCACCCCTTCCCAAAAGTGTCACTGACTATTTTCAATCTTGGAACACACACATTCTTTCTGGAAACAAGTGAGTTGAGGATGGATGTAATCATGTCTACACTGAGTAGTTTGTATCAATAACAGTTTCTCTGGGGATATCTCTCTCCACTTCTTCGTGATTCCCAGCTCTATGCGACCGTTTTGGGGTTTCTTTCGCAGGGCACTGGAAGTAAGATTGTGAACGGCACTTCCTTAGCCCATGTAGTAGATTAATAATGAACGGATGTTTTCTGCCTATTCTTTCAAACGCGTCAGTGTCGTTCTCTTCGTCGGGGCATAATCGTAACTTATGACGGAGCAAATGACTCCCCCCTCCCCCCCTAGGATTTTTTCTGCCTAAAAATAGTTTTATTTTTGGCTAGTGAGTTGAAGAGGGGTAAATACAAGAATTGGGGTCAGAGTGTGGTAAGGGGGTGTATGTAAATTAAGGACCGGTTCAAACCAACCTTCCGCCTCTTTTTAACGTGACTTCTAATAAGCGTGTTCGATTCCCCCATATCATTGTTTTAGCCAACTTACGCCTAGGAGTCGGATTTAGATTTTTTGTCATACATGGTCATGCTGCAAATTGGCTTCAAAACGTGTTGAAAAGTAATGTCAAACTGGGTGTACTGTGCTGAATGCCAGTCTTTTACGGTGCTACATTTCTTATCCTCTCAAAAGAAACAGCCTAGAATCCTTGAAAATATCTGCTGTATTTGGATGTTGTGTGTTTGTGATGCGATGTTACCAGGGAAACAGGGCGTGCGCAAAATAATTTCATACGAAGTTACCAATTCAGTCGTTTATCCTTTATTTCTGTCCGCTATCAGTACCTCTGCGTGGGCCGGGTAGCTCAGTCGGTATACAGACTGACTACGGGCTGGAGGGTCCGGGATCGAATCCCGTTGGGGACGAGATTTTCTGCCCGTCCAGACCGGCCCTGGGGCCCACCCAGCCTCCTGTAAAATTGGTACCGAGTATCAGTACCTCTGCGTGGGCCGGGTAACTCAGTCGGTATACAGACTGACTACGTGCTGGACGGTCCGGGATCGAATCCCAGTGGGGAAGAGATTTTCTGCCCGTCCAGACCGGCCCTGGAGCCCACCCAGCCTCCTGTAAAATGGGTATCGGGTCTTCCCCGGGGGTAAAATGCGGCCGGGGCGTGCTGCTGACCACTCACCCCCTTCTAGTGCCGCGGTCATGGAAAAGTAGAGCTATACCTCCACCCACTCTCTGGGCCACACGGGGCCTGGAACGGGATCACTTTACCCTTTTATCAGTACCCCTGCTAGCACAGAGTAGAGTAATGAAGTTGACTGTTGAAAATTACTTTAGAAGGGATGGGGTATAAGGCGCTGGTGGACTGAGATGCGACATTGTCCCGGCAGATGGTTTGTGGGACTGAGGCAAACTGAGACTAGAGAGGCCGGTTTTTCTCTACTCTTATCCTCTAACCCAGTAACTTAGAAAGTAGTGCATTTAAACTACTGTCCTGCGTTTTGGGCGATGTCAAGCATGTAGAATTGCATGTCAGCAGAACGGCGTTAGGCGTGGGCATAGTTTTGGTATTTACGCCCTTCTGTGCTACGCACCAGTCAGCTGACCACAAACTTTTTTCTTACATACCAGACGGTCTGTTTGAGCCCAATACAAGCAGCGCCTCTGACGGACCCTCAGCTAATTACGGCTGGATCAACCGTGCGACGGATATTCTAAGTCTTCTGCAGACTGACACAGGCCCTGAAGATCGAGGCAGCAAGGTTCTCCGAAACGTTGATAGCCAATCAACATGACCTCATATCCCGAAAGATATCAATGTCGTATGAATATTAAGAAAGACCGCCTGCAGAGAGGAATTGAAACTTCTCCTTGTGTTTAAGCACCAACCCTTGGCATACGGAGGGGTTTGGGCCTCTTGAACCCCAGCGAAAGATCTCTGAGTATCAATTAAGTAGAAAACTGGCTGTGCTCCAGAGACGGAACCGCGATGCACCGTGTAATCTGGTAGGTACCAAACATTGGAGAAACTTTGTTACCTTCGTCTTTTTTGGGTAGGATATTTCGTAGATGGAAGCGTTGTATTCCTCCGAAACGTACGTATTCATGTACACTACCCGACTGCAATATGTTACAACACCGGGCTACGACACGAAGTTAGCATCGGAGGGTGAAATTTGGGGTTCTGGAATTTTGAGCAGGGTTTCTTGTACGTGTCGTCGGGCGGAATGGGGTCTGCCAGTTTGGCAGTAGCTGAAGTGCGTTAAATCATTTATGTCATTTTCTCTCCTTGGCAAGTTCCATTCTTCGTCGACCAGGTGCATTTGTAACACAGTCAACAGCCAAAGAGGATTATTTTTACTTCTCCTTAAGGCCGCTCTCAACCACTCGCGAAAGGACCGGCCAGCTAATCCCCTTCCTCAACATTCCCTACACATTTTTCATCCATCACTATGTAACAGTTTCTCATTTATACCATTCGTGATACATGGTCAACACATCTCATTATTCTTTGTTTGCACTGACAGTACTGTCATATGCCGCATAACGACGTTCGGTTAAAAACGAACCGTATATACGACGGTGGTCCCATAAGATTATAATATTATAATACTTACCATTGTGTTACAATTGCCTACAGTATTCAGTACAGTAACATGCTGTACAGGTTTGTAGCCTAGGAGCAATAGGCTATACCATATAGCCTAGGTGTGCAGTAGGCTGTACTCTCTAAGTTTGTGTAAGTGCACTTTCACACAAAGACTTAATCGCCTAACGACGCATTTCTCAAAACGTATCCCCGTCGTTAAGCAACGCATATCTGTATTTGCTTCCTTCAATTCACTGTAGACTGAAGCTGATCTAAATAATATATCCAGTTCATAATTGCTGTCTTTTTGGAGATGGCTTACTGTAGAGGGTAGGCCTACATTTGTGCCGACTGCACGGCGTCATGCCCTAAAACACGACAATCTTCAAAGATCCTGACGTGATAACCCAAGATCTCACACCACCTTCCCATTATTAAAACCAGTCAGGTAATTTTGTATGGGGAAATAATCGCTGTTTGTCCTCAGACCCACACAAACCACATAAATACACTGTGTGGGCAGAACGTAGAATTGTTGAATGTTAAACTGGTGGTACATATAGTGACCACTGGTCTTTAAAGGGTTAAATCTCTGTTATTCAAACCAGTCAGTTAATGCTGTATAGGGAAATAATCGCTGTTTCTTCTCAGATCCACACAAATACACTGTGTGGGCAGAACGTAGAATTGTTGAATGTTAAACTGGTGGTACATATAGTAACCACTGGGCTTTAAAGGGTTAAATCTCTGCTATACAAACCAGTCAGTTAATGCTGTATAGGGAAATAATCGCTGTTTGTCCTCAGACCCACACAAACCACATAAATACACTGTGTGGGCTGAATGCATAGTATATTTAATGGACATCTGGTTTTGAGCGAGACGTAAACATGTCCATGAGTGTGCCGTGAAGGCGCATGGAGGAGTAGAGGCATAGTTCCACACCATCTAATCCCCAACACAAGGATTGAGATGAGTGTTCGCCCTTACACGCCGGCCGCTTTACTGCAAGAACAGGACCCCCATTGTACATTAAATGGCAGGCTGGCTGGGCACCAGAGCCGGTCTGGACTTCGTGGGGAAAACAAATTCGCTAAGTAGTTGCCGACTAGCATCAGAATTCAATAACATATCCGTTTTTTTTTTTCTTTTTGCTGCCTTAAAGATAATTTGGTCTGAAATGAACCCATTTATGCGAAATTGGAGTTTATGATAGCGGTGCTGCTGAAGGTAAAGGCCATCTGGTATCTGACGTTGGACCCTGAAGATGGAGGCACTACGGTGCTTCGAAAACGTCAGGAAATACTCTTCCAACCTCACAGCGGTACATCCCACAAGAATGGGATGGTCATGCATACGTCCGATTTGTCGTGCATTGTGACGTAGCCACCTTAAGGAACATCTGAACAACTCCCATTGAGAAAAATAGTCTTCCGTTTTTTGTGATGGCAGATTTGAAGAGGGGAGGGTGGGGGGGGGTCTCTCCAGACAAGGGATTACGCACGTTTGTTTCGTCAGTGTGTCGCGAGAGAACCAGTGTGATCGGACTCTGAAACAACGAATATGGGTGAGCAGTTTGGAAGAAAGCAGATTGGAGGCTTCGTTTGACTGACCAATTCGATCTGTAAGGAGCTGTTAGAGTGTGAAAATCCGTGGATCCGGCCAGTTTTGATGGTACTGCATTCAGAATAGTGGACACATCCTAAATAGCAGCTTAACCCTTTGAAGCCCAACGGTTATTTTGTGCACCACCGAGGTTTGACATGGAAAAATTCTACGTTCTGCCCACACAGTGTATTTATGTGTTTTGTGTGGATCTGAGAACAAACAGCGATTATTTCCCTACACACTATTAACTGGTTGGATTTAACAACCGATGCGAAGTGTGTTTACTGCGCGGTACGAGCTGAATATTAATATATACGTAAGAATTAATGATAAAACTGCTGAAATTCCAACTTGTATTATTTTCGTAAATTAAGTTGCGCTTTGTTTTCGTAAATGTTTACTAAGCTTCTGAAAGCGTATAATGCCGACATTATGTAGTGTATTCTGTACGATGGGGTGCTGATAAGTCCATAGCCCGGCCTACTTCCCGATGTGGGACGGAATCGATAATGTCGTTGGAAAGAGGGGCCTGTTCACGTTCCGAATTGCAAGTCTTTTCTTGTTACAGAGGCCGAAAGGAAGCATGTCAGGCGACGCGCGCGATTTCAACAACGTGGAGACGCGAGCTGTCACCAAGTCCCCCCCCCCCTGCAAGGCAAGACGTCGAAGGAAATTCACGCCATTCTGAGGGAAACATTAGAGGAACATGCACCATCGTATGCCACCGTCAAAAACTGGGTGGCCCAGCTTAAACGTGGTGATTTTTCCACCTGTGATGCACCTCGTCCTGGACGACCCAAAACAGTGACCACCCCGGAGATTATTGATCAAATTCACGAGCTAATCTTGGAAGACCGCCGGATTTCGGCTAAATCAATAGCTGAGCAATTGGGCATCTCACGTGAGCGGGTTGGGTCCATCATTCATGAAGATTTGGACATGCGTTCAGACCGGCCGCAGGGCCGGTCTGAACGGGTGCGGAAAATATCGCCTCCACCGGGATTCGATTTCCGGACCATCCAGCCAGTAGCGAATTGGACACAAACGATTCTTTAGGTTTTGTTGTTTGTTCCCACAGCTCGAGTAAGAATGCAACGAATTTGCAAAAATTATAGGGCCTATCCCACAAATAAGTCCACCATGAAATTTGTCCATCTGTGTCCACAATACGTATGGTCATTATTTTATCTGACGACAGTTGTCACTTCCTGTCGGCTCGCTTATCTTATTACCGCAGTCAAATCATCTGACCCCCCGGCCCCCTTACGCGCAACAGAGTAGCGGCGCGAAAAAACTAACGATAGTTGTCAGACAAAATGAAGATCCTGCAGTGTCAATGCTTAGTCCGTTGTACAGATTTCGTCTCGGACTCGATATGGCCAACTCGTCAAAATCTGTCGGTCAGGTTTGGTTTTCGACCATGTTTATGTGTACGTAAGGCCGTAAGTGCTGTGTTCTGTGTACCATGCACCTCTAACACGTTACCTCTCGCCTAATAACACCGCATAACATCACAGTAAGACCTACATCCTCAGCAACTTCGCTGTGAGAACTTCAAGTCTCGCCCTTCCCTGCAGGTCACAACTGTTCTGCAGTTTGAAATAAAGACAAAAACATAGAATCTGTCGATTTTATATGTCTTGTCATATACCAATATTTACAGGACAAAAATCACAATACATATAAAACGAAGAATTCTCACACTGAGTCGTCCACATTTCCACCGTCGACAGCACTTCAACAGAACCGTTTTAACTGTTATTTCAACTGTTGTTTTTAGCCCATACTTGAAACATGGAACATACGGTTGTGTAATATTTAGGTCGCAAATTTGACGTTCATAGAGCCGTTCATCGTAATATATTTCTATAGCAAAACCAACTAGATGCACCAATGTCTAAAATTTATTTTATTTGGAGTAAAACTCTACATGTTTCGGACGGTCTTTCCGTCCATCATCAGGAGTTCAAGACTGTATATACAGCAACAGGCGTATGTCAAACAGATACTGCTGACTGCTTGCTAGCAAGCATGGACGGAAAGACCGTCCGAAACATGTAGAGTTTTACTCCAAATAAAATAAATTTGAGACACTGGTGCATCTAGTTGGCTTTGCTATAGAAATTTAGGTCGCAGTTCAAAACGAAAGGGCGTTTTGTGTGTTCCTTTTTACGTGTTATAGAAAATGTGTTTAGCCTGATGATGACCTGTTAATAATGCCGAAACATGTTGCTCCATCAAACACTTACATACTGAGTTGTGTCTACTGTCATTATGTTATTACTATACAGTATGATGTAAGAACGTTCTGGTATGGATTTATAAGTATTATATATTCTGAGTGTGTGTTTGTAGCCTCAGGTATACAGCATGAAATGCGCATGCGTCATATTGTCATCTGTGACCTGCCCGATTCTACAGTATTTTTCCACATAAACGGTATGATTTTCGAGAGAAAAAATTATTGAAAGAGATATTTTTTTTTCTGAACAAATTTTGTCTGAAACATTTTTCATTCTAAGAAGAAATGGGTAAGATATGATCAAAAATGTCTATTGGTCTTCATGTAAAGTACCCGTTATTCTTGTCAGATTTTAATGAAACTTGAATTTTCTCAACAGATTTTCGAAAAATACTCAGATATCGAATTTCGTGAAAATCCGTCTATTTGGAGCCGTGTTGTTCCATGCGTACAGTCAGACGGATGGACAGACATGACAAAGCTAATAGTCGCTTTTCGCAATATTACGAACGCGAGTAAGTTTTGTACTGTTTAAAACAACATGCTGTGGCTCAGTTAGTTTAGTGTAGTGGGCTGCAGTGTCGGTGTTTTGAGTCCTAACAGGAGCAGGAATTTCTGTTTGTACTGTACCACCTGCAGACCGACTGTTGGACCCGCAGCGCTGTACCCATATGTGCTTTTCTTTTCCAATATTCCAGCTACATGTTTCGGCTGTAGAAAGCCACCTTCGGGCGTTTCGTTATGTTGCATGTAAAACGAAACCTTTTTAGAATGCCACGTCTGTAACAATGCGATTCCACCTCACTACAGATAAGTGACATACAAAACGCTCCTGTATCACCACTTGCATAGAAACCTACGCAGAAATTCCGGCTCTTTTGCTCTGTATTCATTTACTAAGTTGCGGTTTGCGTTTTCTTGAAACCTCGGCTAATTTTCTCTTTGCCTCTATTATTCTTACAGGCCTTTTTTTCTGTTTTATTAGACCTTTTCATTAAACGGTTTTGTGGTTCAGTAAGAAGTGTGGAGTATATGTCAGGGTCTGCCTCTCCTTCCGGTTTGCCAAGAAATATTTCCTTCCTCTTTTTCTTCTGGTATTCTAGCCCTCGGCGGACCTTAGCCTCTTCCAAAATTGCCCTCCACTACTCTCGGTTCTGCTACTTACCTCTCCAGTTCCTCAAGCCCATCTTCTTCATATCTTCCTCAACTCAAGTAACCTTAACTCAGGTTTTCCTGCGCGTCGGCGGACCGGGATAGCTCATTCGGTATAACGATTCGCTACGGGCTGGACGGTCCGGGGATCGAATCCCAGTGGGGGGGGGGGCGAGATTTTCCGCACCTGTCCAGACCGGTTCTCGGGCCCACCTAGCCTCCGATAAAATGGGTACCGGGTCTTTCCCGGGGTTAAAGGTGCCGAGGCATGGCGTTGATCACCCACCACAGCTAGCGCCGAGGTTAAAGAAAGAGTAGAACTATACCTCTGCTCCCCCTCTGGGCCTTTGTGGCCTGTTATAGGGTGATCTTTACCTTTCCTGCACGTCGAGTTCCATCTGCTTCAAGAACAGCAAGCCTTCTGGAGGATCCAGGTCTCGCATTCTAAAGATGTGTCCCAGCCACTTCAATCTTCGTGTTTTTATCCTTATCTATGTCTATTTCGTCGTAGAACGTATGAAGTTCATTATTGTATCTGGTCTTAGTGTTATTCTGACGTTTATATTTCCCCTGTGTGAGTGTAACTGCGGGACCGGCAATAACTTGCTGCCGGAGTCCCTCGTGTCGTGTTCCAGCTGTCACATAAAGTAACAACCCGGATCTCTTTTCGTCCTCAGATAAGACGACGGACAAGTGCCGAGTTTTTGATACAGGGTCCACGCCAGTAGCCGAACGGCTGTTGTGTGCCACCGCCTGAGGGCAAAAATCGAGTTCTCGAAACGTGGTGTTGTGATTTGGATCAGTTATTGGCGGTAAACCGAGCAAGCCGGCAGTAGAACGCTCTGCATTTACATCATCAGGATCCCGAAGTGATTAAGAGCTAACTGCCAAGCACAATGAGCCGATCGCCTCCGTGCAACGCAGATGAAAACTGGCCTGTACCGGCTGAAGGGAAGATATGTCAGGACATTTAAGAAGAAACACTGGGTGTTGTGTGATGAAAGTTCCTGCATTTTGGTCGCTGGGTACCCTATTGGCTGTCAGCTTAATCGGTAAGTCCTGAGTGCGGGCTGCATGTATGTATCCCTTACCTGAACACCATGACCGCCCGCTTGAAGCGCGGTGCGGTCACTGGGGGGTTCACTCGGTCTCCTTTCTGTGTAATGAGTTGGCGGAGATATTTACAAAAATGCTTCTGTTAGATTCTCCATACCCTTGCGTAACAATCCTAGAACAAAAACAACAACAACGACAACAGATTTATGTGAAATCTGATCCTGGCGAGGGTCTTTGAGACGTTTCGTCACGTCTCATATTTTGTTAAATACATTTTATGTAAAGATACGGATGCCGCCATCTTATATTGTCTCCAGAACTGTGCTGAGCAAAACGTGTGTCTTTTTCCAGCACAACTTTTATGCCGAACGTTTAGTCACCCTGACAAATACTTAGCCAGATCCGCTCGAGTTGCGCCGCAAATTGCTTGGCGGGTCCTCATGTCAAGTGCCCCCTGTATTTTTGTCTCTTATGAATCAGAATTGTAACTTACTGGCAAATTTTGGTAAGACTTTCCAGTACAATTTTAAGTTCATGTCTTCATGCGTCATAAGTCTATATTAATAGAAATCCAACGAGATGCAACAGCATGCAGTCTGATTTATTTAACTGCACAATCACTCTACATGTTTTGGGTGTCCACAGCACCCATCATCAGGAGTACTAAAAACTGTAACCGCAGCCTCCGGTACAGGTCATAATATCGGTACAGCTACTTCCATCCAACGTGGCGAGGTCGGGACTGGTTTGTGCGATTCGCAAAAACCAGTCACGACCTAGCCTCGTTGGATTTTTATTAATATTTCCAGTACAAGTTTCCCGAAGGTTAGTTCAGCTGTCCGCGAGTTATTCAGTACGTACAGACAGACAGACAGACATGGCGATGTTGAATGTTTTTGTTGCTGCAAACTACATTGCAAAATAATAATTCTGGAACAAGAGGTGCCCGAATGTGAACTGAATTTGTGTCAAATTAAGGTTAGAGCGCGTACTTCGGCTAACGAACACACCAAGATCGAATCTCGCTCAGTTCACTTCTTTTGTTGCTGTCGTTAGTTCGTTTCGTGGTGAGGCCACTTCTTCGTAACCACACCAGTCTGCCATTAGACAAGGTGTAACGTGTGCAGTTGACACAGCGGCTTTAAACAGCCTACCTGCGAATAAGAGAGGAGTATTTGGGCGGCTTAATGAATATTCTTGTTAAGATTTGATGTAACCCATATTGCACGCAACAGATAGATCATAATGTGTTTACAGTGGCACAGTCTGCATCAAATAGAGTGATTATTTGATATTAATTGTGCAGTTGTAAATACGGGGGCGGGGGACGCGGTGGCGCATTTGGTTGAGGTACTGCGCTACAAGCCGGAAAGTCGTGGGTTCGATTCCCGATGGTGTGTCATTGGAATTTTTCATTGACATAATCCTTCTGGCCGCACTATGCCCTGGGGTCGACTCAGCTTGTAACAGAAATGAGTGCCAGGGATATTTCCTGGGGGGTAAAGGCGGCCGGTGCGTACGGCTGACAACCTTACCACCTTCATGTGCCGATTGTCTTGAAATCTGGGAACCTCAACCTCCTGGAAACCTCAGGGCCTGTCCAGGCCTGTAATGGGATTGATTTACATTGTAAATATTCTCAAATTATGCTCAGAGAAGCCCAGTTATATTGGGCGGTTAGCAAGCAGCTTAAGTCGGTTAATGAGTAAAAAAGGGCAGTGTAGTCACTAAGTCAAAACAACAGATGACGTCAGTTAAGAAGTAGATACGAGAGTATGCGAAGTCAGTTACTAAGCAATTCAACCAGTAAGCAAAGCTGCAAGTTCGCTCTACTGTAAATGCACCAGGTGGTTAGTCACTGAGTGAGACACGTGGTCAGACCTGTCGGTAAGTGACACGTGGGAGTCCACGAATTGTCCACAAAGGTAAAAGTACCTCAAACTTCCAGGCGTCGAAGGGTGACATGAGGGCCCCAAAATATTAAGCGCCCCCACACAAAAATTTATTCCCCCAGGCAAACAGGCGCCTGCGATTTGTGCACCGCTGGTTGTTTGCCTTTCTGTTCGTCAGTCTCTCGATTCTTGGCGAGGTTGGCCACTGTATTTGTTAGTGAAAAGCTGGACAGCGAAGTCGGTAGGAGCAAGCTGTAGTGGTGACTGAATTCGTTGTGCTTCGTACACAGACTTCTAGATTCAAAGGCGTCATGGTTCGAGGGCCAATGGGAAGAGGGGCTTCCGCGAGATATCAGGTCCTTTCAGCGGTGTTGCTGAAGATTCAAGTCTTCTGCACTGTGACGCGGTGTAGACTGCTAAATACCGACATATCTGGAGGGACGAAGCGTCTCTGTGTTCGAGGTAAAGTAATCCGACAAGACAGCACTTCTCCGAATCGTCGCAAACTACCAGCCGACATGGCGTGACATCGTTGAAGACTCGAATCTTGAAGCACACTGCTGTTCAGCGTTACATATCTTTGCCGTAACCTGCGTCGACATACCGACACATACTGTCTGTTTGAAAGGAACGTTGACAGCTACTTATCAAACTACACGGCTTCTAATCACGGAGACTGCAAACTTGATACCGCTCTGCTAACCTCAGATCTCGTAGTATCGTGTATCTGTCTCACATATTTCAGGTGCTGAGAGTCTTCAGAATGTCAAGTTGGTCTTCCCACCGGTAGTTCGATTGGGTGGTGAGGTCACCCTCCTCTGCCTGTATGACCTAGAAGGAGAGCCCCTGTACTCCGTGCTGTGGTACAGGGGCAACCATGAGTTCTACCGGTACATGCCCAATGTATCACCACCTGACCGAGCCTTCCCTTTCGAGGGAATATTGGTGGATGTAAGTTAAGTGAGGGTTGTTCAAATGAGACCCGTTCGATCGTTATTCTGGGCGAAGGAGTCTAGGCCGTGGACATCGTCAATGGCGCGAACACCCCATTGACACACTAGTCGACGGGCCCCCTGTGCACAAACTCCGTGGCGTGACGCCGAGACCGTTGTATCGTCCCGGTCTTGTCCTAGCGCCGCGAACGATTTTCATTTGAACTGCCTGTTTTATATGAAATAAGGTAAAAGTTATGAAGTTATGATATGATACGATATGATATATGATACGATATAATATGGTATTATACGATATGACATATAATATTATAAGATAGATACGATATGATGTGATGTGATATGGTATGGTATGATATGATGCGATATATGATATGATATTTGTGTAATGCATTTGGATTCCTACCCGGTGTCAGTCGTCAGTAGACTTGTACAAAAATAGGAAAGAGACAGCATAAAAGGAGAAACAATAAAAAAATCGCAAAATACAGAAAATAGAAATACAAAACAATGAACAAATATAAAACATAACAGGCCATGCAGGGACAGAGGGGTAGAAGCACAGCTCTACTCCTTTTTTTAAACTCGGCGCTGGTCAACGCCAGGCCCTGGCCGCTTTACCCCCGGGAATGAGCCGGTACCCATTTTATAGGCAGCTGGGTGGGACTCAAGGCCGGTCAGGACGAGTACAGAAAATCTCGCCCTTACCGATATTCGATCCCCGGACCGTCCAGCCCGTAACGAGTCGCCATACCTACTGAGCTATCCCGGCCCATGTTTATTTAATGAAACACTACTGAATGTTGAAATTACTTGAGGCACCGTGAGGTGAGAATTTTGTGTACTTTATCACGTGCTTTCTGGCGAATTTGTTAGTGACTCAGAATCGGACTGGAAACGATTTAGAAGGATGCCGATCAAACTACGTGAAACTTAAGAATATTCATTCACTATTGTTTGAACCGGGCACAAGTTTGATCAATCAGGATGGGGGATTTATTATTTGGCAGTTCCAACGAAGGTCAGAAATTTAAGGACAGGCACTTTGAAAACATTCGTCTGAAGGTACAGCCAGAACATGCCTGTGGTCACGTGGGGCCACGGAGTTGTATCGAGGGACACAGAAGTAAACCTCCGTATAGCCATAACTTTGTTGGTGGCTCCATCAGTTTCTGAGCGGCTAATGTAACCCTTTTGACACATTTCGTCTCTGTGTATAGTGCTTAAAAGTCTTTAATGCTAGGCAATTTGGGTACAGTCTTGTCAGCTTCAGTTAAATCCAAGACTCTTAACTCCCTGCACTCCCCCAATAACCAGTTTCAGTTAGCAGTTGCCAGGCCATGTAAACTGCCTTGGATTTGAACCCACAGTTCTGTGGTAAGATACCGGCGAATAATTGACTTTAACCCTTTGGCCCTGAAGCTGGACATTTACAGTTTAACACACCATTTATGGAAAATGTGAATATTTTACGAACCAAGAAGGGTAACATTAGGAAATACACGATATTTTGTGGAGGAATAAACGAAGATGGCGAGAGAGAGAGTCTAAAAAGTAATTAAATATATTTGTTGAACAAATATATAAAAAGAATACTCTGGGGATTAGCGGTACTTCTGTCCTATATATAGGATGCATGGTGCCTAAAGTTTAAACTGATTTTCAGTGACAGAAACCAAGGGGGCATATCCTCTGACCATACTCTGTGACGCCATCTGGCTCATATTCAAAAGTTTCGAGTTCCGAAACCCACAGTCAGGATACCTGCTATCCTGAGTGTGAATTCCGTGGTTTTACACAGCCCCTCCCAGAAAATATTTGGGTAACACCTCAACGTAGGCTATGTATTCTACAGATACCTTCTATATATACCTTCATTAAATGAATTATTTGCTTTTAGAATTCGGTGGTAATCTTTAGAACAAGCAGGATGGGGTGTAGATGGATAGTGAAATGTCTGGGGTTAAGAAGGAGCAGGTGTGGCATGTAGGCCTGCTGAAGTATTGCAAAATAAACTTTGTAAGGCTGGAGATAGCAGTGTTTCCGATTTGACATATCCACCCAATTTGCTTGTTTATTTCGCAGATGTCATCATCAAATGCAAACCAGGTATCTCTGAAGAATATTCCACTCCATCTGTCCGGAATGTTCCGCTGCGAAGTGTCAACTGATGCCCCCTTCTTCACCACCAAGTGTTCTGAAGATGCACTCACTGTCCTTGGTAAGGAAGACTGAATCATTTGCAATAGCTGATACCTTATGTAAAAACCTAGTAATTGGCGGCACTTGGTTTTGAGAGTTCAGTTATGATAGCCACGCACACACATATACACACTCACACACACATACATAATCACATACACTCACAAACACACACTCACACACACACACACGCTCACACACATGCTCACACCCGCTCATACACATACACACACACACACATTCATGCTCACACACTCTCAAACACACACACACATACTCACGCTCACACACACTGACACACTCAAACACACACACATATTGAAAATGTACGACAGATACCAAAGAATACACTGAAGAAATAAGAACAGAGCCAAAAGACTCTGGATGGACTCAAATCTGACATTTATAAAAGGTTAGACGCTAATAAGCCTGGTATGAGCAATGAAATAAACTGGGTTTACTCACTTTGACGGGAATGTTTGCGTCATAATTTGAACACCCTGTATAGTCATAAACTAATATTTGAGCCTTTTTAGAGTTTCCACATTCCCGACCCGTGATGACGGTGGTGAGCACGAGCTACAGATTGGGTGAGCCACTGACAGTGAACTGCACATCTCAGCCATCACCTTCACCACCATCTCTCACATTCTATGTCAACAATCATGCTGTAAGTCAACTCGCTGTCATGAACAGATGTCAACATTGTGTGGGAATGGAGGGGAATAAACAGTGAACATCATTATAACCTTGTGACTATTAAATTGTGTTTAAAAAGAGAAATGAATTATGTCGATGCAAATAGTAAGTGTTATATTTTTGATTTGGCAATATGTTGCAACCTCAGAGTGTCATCTTCAGGCCAGTTTATAAAACACATAAAATAAATTGTGTATAATTGTATTAAATTTCAAATTGAAATCCCAGTGTTACAATTTGATGAGGTACGTGTTGCTCTGTCAGATCAATTAATTACAATATAAACATAACATTGTAAAACTGAGACCTTTATTCCAAACTTCATACAATTTTACACAATGCCATTTAGGCATTTTATACTATTGCCTTGAAGATGGCACTCTGAAATCGAGACATGTTTTCAAATTAAAAATACAACACTTACTAGTAGTTTATCTAAGTAATTAACCAACTTGATGCACAAAATTTTTGTTTTACAATAAGTTTATTTCATG
>Ga0131853_10006333_pt1 | contig 21353 bp, 22 predicted proteins | sample TergutLab28metaG_FD_92764 | JGI IMG/M metagenome (GOLD analysis project Ga0131853, IMG submission 92764) | Labiotermes labralis P1 segment gut microbial communities from Petit-Saut dam, French Guiana - Lab288 P1 (version 2) (version 2) | ecosystem: Host-associated > Arthropoda: Insects >... | reverse complement strand
TTGATGCCGTTGGTATTTGCCATAGTGGTTCCACCCTCTCGAAGGATGGTTTTTTCTTCGCTGATTTCCCGTGCCGGTGCCGGGATTGGGTATGATGCAATTGTGCGCTGCAGTGAGATAAAAACGATACACGCAAAATTTGCGTGGAGAGCTGCGTCTTGCAGGAGACTTAGAGATATTTCTTTGCCTGTAATGCTTTTTGAGTATATGGTTAGGCGTCTGATTTTTGCTTTCTGATAAAATTACGCTTTTGCATCCTTGGCCAGATATCCCTTGCCAAAATCATAATACCCAAGTAAATCAACATATAGTAAGTAAGTATTTAAAGTGTTCCAATGCGGGGTGATGCCTCCGCCCTAACTGGATGTGGACTCATTAGGGTAGACCTATAAATGCGTATTGGAGGAAACGACACACTTATCCCATGAAGCCACACAGAAACATGATATCTTTTGCCAGGCACAGAGAAAGCTTCAGTTTGTCCAAAATTATAATGTAGTTGACTATGCAGCCTAAATCTGTTAAATATCATACTCTCCACAAATACAGAAGCTATAAAACTGTCGCTGGCTTCTACTACATAAACTAGCACACCTTGATGTTCGGCAATATTGACTACATTTTCAATAGACATCTTTCCATTTATATTATTTCTTGATAAGGGAAATCGGAAAATGTTAAACACAAGTATTATCACAGTGCCTACTACGATTGCTATTATAAACCCTAGGAGATATAGTTTTGCACTCATTATTCAACTCCCATAATTTTATGTAGGTACCCTATTATAATCATGGATTACAATAGGGTGCAGTATAGACTACGCAACTATTTGTATAAAGTTGCTAAACAGTGCTATTTAAAGCCATCTTATAAGCGTCCACCTATTACTGCGGAATGCATACCATGAAACAATAGAGCCAAAGGCAAAATCACCCCAAGGAGATCGCATTGGATTATTTGAAAACATTGGGAAATAATGCTGGTAAAGCCAAGATGAGCCGCCACTAGTACGAACATGATACCTCCATGTCATAAATCGCCCAGTTGTTCCGAATCCATTTGATATATTTGTCAGTTCAAAAGTATAGCTTGTTCTAAACCCGTGTAGGGTTGTAATATGTGGTAAGAATATACCTCCGATAGTCGAAACTGCGCCTAAACCCCATATAATATTTGCAGCTATACCGGTAATTCCAAAAGCAGGAAATCCGAGTCCGAGCGATATTATACCTGCCCATACTAATAATGTGGCTGTTTGGCTCCATAGCGTTAGATTGGATTGTTCAACCAGAGCATTTGTATACTCAACTCGTATAGTTTGCGGGTGAAGATATCCTCCGGAAATATTAGAAAATTGAATATGCCCCATTAAGTTGGCACCGGGTTGCTGGAAAGGGACTGGTAGAATCTCTGTAGTGGCTTCAGCTATAAATTCATCTAACAACACAACTTCTGTGCTTTGGATTACTCTAGCGCCACCCCGTGTTAAAGCTTGGCTATACTCTGTTACAATCATTTTATTGTTTGGGCCATCATATATAATTCCGCTGCGAATTAATTGGCCATTCTGATATTCATATAGAGTAGTATAACCATTCCCTACAACTGACCTTAGAGAGTACAATGTATCACCCAATGTAAAACTTGCAATAGACATTGTCCCATCTTCGGACATGTGGGTTGCGACACCATATTCTGACGCATAAATAGGTAGTGGTATTAAAATATCAGGTTCTGATGCATATATAGAAAACGGTACTACGATAGAAAATGACATTACTAATGAGAGAAAAACCGCTGTTAGTTTCCTGAATTTTTTCATCATTATAATCCCCTTTACTTTTGAGATATACGGTCTATGCCGCTATTATGGGTAATCTGTTGCATATATACAATCCCAAACACATTACTCGAGTTTAGCATTCAGGATAAGTATGTCGAAAGAACAACCTTTGTGATTTGCATGTAAAATATATCAAATGCATAAGTTGTCAGATACCGATATTTACCGGCTCTTTTAGCAGATACATCTGGAAATATGGTATGTTTCAAGTAACTGGAAAATCAAAAAAGCCTAGCTTCCACATTTTGTTGTGGTTGCTAGGCTTATGATGATGTTAGGATTGATATATACTTCCAGATATTTTTCCTGATTCTTGAAACAAATTTCTTTATAGATGGCAGAAGCATCTCTCTTGAATTTTGCGGATGGCATGTGACATCAATAGGGATTTTTTGTTGTTTTTGTCTACATAGTAGGACTCGAGGAGCTTGTAGTAGTCTATGGCAATAAAATAGTCATGATTTTTTATAAAGTTGGGTATTGCCACCTTTTCTATATACTCAACTTCTTTGTCGTTGTAGATGGATAAACGGCTTTTTACTGTAAGGTAGTAACTCAACGATTTAAAATAGTCTAGAAATATTTCGTCTGCACTGTATATATCGGATGTTTCCTCTAACAATCTCTTGGCTTTAGCATAATTCTTGTTTTCTGCCATGCAATGGATTTTTAGATAAAGAGCTGCAAAATAACCTCTATCACCCTCTTTAAAATACTTAAGGGCTTGGTTGAGACATTTTATAGCCTCTCCCCAATCCTTCTTTTTTGCATGCAATCTAGCAAAAACATCCAGTGTCGAACCAACGCAGAGATCATTCTTTATGCTCTTTGACCACACAAGACAATTAGTAAGTAGTTTTTCAGCCTCATCTAATTCATTCACTCTTATATAGTTATGTGCAAGTAGGATACTCAATCTCGTTCCTGGTGTATTTATTCTCTTCATGCCATTTAACTCACGGATTTTATGTATACAAAATATAGCACGGTATGGAAATTGAAGATACGAATAGCAAATAGCTATATTGTATCGCAATCTATCAGATTCTTCCAATGCAAAATCATCACTGCTTTCATGTATTTCAAGGGCTTGTTTACAAAGCACCAATCCTTCTTCATGGCACCTTCGCCAAATTTTTAAAAAACCCATAAGATAATAAAAATAATAGCGATGTTCGGTATTCATATCATCAAAACGACTTTGGAGATAATTAAGTTTTTCTTCTACTATATCAAGTGTAGTATCATCATCAAACAGTACAACAACCTCTAACAAACGATACAACAGCGGCAACTCATCATCACACGGCTCAAGATTAACTAAGTTAGCCATTTCTTCGCATATAGCCTTGGCTTCGTCAAGCTTACTATCCCTAGCAAGGTCTCGCATAAGATATAATCGCTTTTTAGCAACGTCGCATTCAAACTCTGAAAGTGGCATACCTTCTATATCAAAAAATTTCTTTGCAGACTCCAACTGCCCGTTAGAGTAACTGGCTCTACCCTTCTCTACCTTAATAACCTTGTCTACATCAAAATATATGGCACTAGCCAGAGTCAACTGGCTTACCCCATTAGCCTTCCTAAGTTCCATGATTTTTTTGTCTTCTAATCGCATCGTAGATTATCCCCAACATGCTTCGTCATTTGCCATGAGAATATATTAAAATTGAAACAATAAATCAAGTAACATTATTACAAACTGACTTAATTAGCTTTTTTATGTAGTCGCTGGACTTGGATTGCTGTTTAGATACCATACAGATATTACTCCAGATAAAAAGAAAGCCCCTCCGCAGAGGGGTAAGCATGTTGTTACGGGCTTGCGTCTTACACCATGCCCATAGGCACAGCAAACACATGGCGATTACCACCTGAACATATTATTACTATATCACAGTAAATTATTTGTCAAATTATAGCACGTGAATATATACATATAACGACATGGCAATTTTATGCAGTGGGATAGATTCTTTGGCGCACAATATAAAACCCCGCAAAACAGGCATTTCTCTAACCTGTTTTGCGGGGTTTTATAGAGGTTACAAAGGAAGATATATAAAATTACAATATTTACTATTTTTATTATTGGATAGTTATGCCAATCATAACGTTTAACTTGGAATCACTATTAGCTATTTACTCGGGCGTTACCAGTTCTAGTATAAGCTTGCCGTTGGTGTTTGTGAGTTTAATTTTATCTCCGGTACCCCACTCCAACTCTTGTCTTAAATCTTGTGGGATGATAATCCTGCCCAGTTCGTCGATGGTTCTTGTCACTTGATAATCCATATGATGCTCCTTCCTGCGTATCAACGCAATACGTAAATTGTTTGCCGCGAATCAATTCGCTTTACATGCAAAATATATCATGGGCGCACATTTCCAGCAATCGACAGATTTTCCTTATGTTTGGCGATTGCCGTTTAAATATGCCATGCATTGGATAGGTATAAAATTGAAAAAAACCCAGATTCCACATTTTTGTGTGGTTGCTGGGCTTGGGTTGTTTTTGGGATGGTATATACATCTAGGGATTTTTCTTGGATTTTTTAAATTTTACCTATTAATTTCCTGAACTATGGCTTGTTTTTGTAGATTATCGTGTTGTGGTTATGAAGAATGTTATGGCTGATGAGGAGGCAATTTTCATCATCTCCAGGTCCACGAGCGTAAATGATAATAGCAGAACTTGATGCAGTAATTAAAACGATTGACATTATTAGTAATTTTTTTCATGTCAAAATATCTCCTTTTAGTATTGATGGCTAAAACATCTTTGTTCAATTTTGCGAATAGCTTGTGACATTAATAGCGATTTTTTATTATTCTTGTCTACATAATAGGCTTCAAGAAGTTTGTAATATTCTATAGCAATAAAATAACCGTGGTTTTTTTCAAAATTGGGTATTGCCACCTTTTCTATATATTCAACATCTTCATCGTTGTAGATAGACACACGGCCTTTTACTGTAATATAACGGGCCAATGATCTAAAATAAGGTGCAAATACTTCATCCATACGGTATAAACGACGCGTTTCCTCTTGCAATTTTTTAGCTTTAGCATAATTCCTATTTCCTGCAATGCAATGGATTTTTAGATAGAGGGCTGCTAAATAACCGAATGTACCCTCTTTAAAATATTTTAAGGCTTGATCCAGACATTTTATAGCCTCATCCCAATTTTCGTTTTTAACATGCAATCTAGCAAAAACATCCATTGTTTGGCCAATGCAGGAATCATCCTTGATACTTTTTGCCCGTACAAGACAACTATCAAGCAATTTTCCAGCTTCATCTAGTTCATTTACTTTTACATAATTATTAGCAAGCATAATATCCAGTCGTAGCCCAAGGATATTTGTTCTCCTTACGTTGTATGACCCACGAGCTTTAAGCAAATAAAATATAGCGCGGTTAGGAAACTGAAGATAAGAGAAACATAAAGCTATGCTATAGTGTAACCTATCGACTTCTTCTGGCAAAAATTTGTTGCCACTCTCATGCATTTCAAGCGCTTGCTTACAAAATTCCAATCCTTCTTCAATGTCTCTTTGCCTAATCTTCAATGTCCCCATATTATACTTAAAATAGTAAAGATGCTCATCATTCATATCATCCAAACGCCCTTGAAGATAATCAAGCTTTTCTGCGGCAACATCATCTTTACCATCAGCAAATAATACAACAACCTCCAACAAGCGATACAAAAGCGGCAAATCATCATCACATGGGTCAAGATTAACTATGTTAGCCAATTCCGTACATATAGCTTTAGCTTCCTCAAGCCTATCATCCCTAGCCAAGTCGCGCATATAATACAACCGCTCTTTAGCCACAGCACATTCAAGTTCAGACAAGGGCATACCAACAATATCAAATTTCTTCCTAAGATTATCCAGTTGCCCATCAGAATATAGGGCTTGGCCTTTTTCTACTTTATACACCTTGTCCACATCTATGTACATGGCAGCCGCCATATCAACCTTTTTAACCCTATGATACTCTCTAAGGATTGTAATTTTTCTATCTTCTAAACGCATATATACGCCGCCACCCGCATCTATTTTTTTCTATGGGAAACATATCATGGCTATGACAGCATGTCAAGCATTACTACAAAATCCGCTTCGCCGATGTTTACACTTCCCCTGGCAAAACCACACTATATCCCACATAGTAACCCTTAATTTCAAACCCTAACTCCAAAGCAATCTCTTTCTCTAGGGAATCTCTATCTGCCATAAACAATACCTCAGCTTTACCTACTTCAAAAGTATGGTTGACGGCAGCCGCAGCCAATGCCTTACCCGTTTCTAAATCTGGGGCTACGATACAATAAATCTCAGTCTGATTGGGGTACCACATGGCAGCCGTAGTGTAGCCGTTAATCTGTCCGTCTGCCAATGACATAAAAATGCACCAGTCTCCAAATGCTTGCTTTAACCGTCTGCTTGTCCAATTGCCAACTCCCTCCTCCATATGCTTGTCATGAAAAAGGGCAAAGGTATCAAAATTGTCTTCTGTCACACGAGTGATATGGGGTGGAGTTGGAGTAATCTCTCGGCTTGGCACCCGCATCTCTATGCAGTCATCTAGTATTTCTGCGCCAATTTCAGTCATAAAACCAACAGGGCTTTCGTTGTTGTGGTAACAAAAAACTACCTCATGACCCGGGTAGCTGGATACAATTTGCGGCCAAGCGTTGCGCAAAGCGGACTCGTTGCCATCGTTGATTTGGATATAATTTTCCGATTCGTCTAAAAGTATTTCTATATCTGATATCATTATTGGCTTCATAGCATTGCCCTCCTAAATATTTACGCGCGGGATTTTTCCGGCGCATCATCAGCATAACAATCTACAAAAAACAGTGGGTCCTCACGCATAACAGCTTCCGCAATATCCCACATAGGCCCCGCTTCAATAAGATGGCATGTGGCATCCAATACCTTTCCGGTCTTTAGTACACCGGCAGGAAGAAGATACTTAAGCCGATCATATCGCTGTTTCACACCATCACCATGACGGTTTTCAAAATGATGCCGCTGGATCGTTAAATCTTTCACCACACCATCCAAACCTGTGCAAGCATACGTAAAGCCGTGGCGGAACAAATATGGCGGCTGGACAAGCTCCTCTACGCCATGCATGGACGTATTGGGGCGGAGGCCGCAACCCAGCATAAGAATCTGCCCACCGTAATCCTTTAGCTTTCTAAATGGTGAGTTTTTGCCAACCGGTGTGCTGTCTAAGTGATTGTTGGCTGTAATATCTGCCGCACCCGGCCCAATAGCCGCGCAAGAATGGGTGGGATGTAAGCTGCGTACAACCCCAGGCATCTGCCTAAAATATTCAGAAATAGCCCCCACATCTGACGGCGTATCTTTTATATGGAAAATCCGCTTGTCAACACTTACCGCTTTATAGCTTAGAGTAGGGAAAACAAGCGTACCACTTTCGCCCAACGCCGCCCGCAAAGTTTCGATAACCTGCTTAGGCCCTTGGACACCAGATCCAAGGGATTTGTATGACGAATGTACTAACAAAAACCCGCCTGGTTTAACCCCAAGTGCGCTAAGCTGCTTGCACATTGTAGTGTGTGCCGCCATGGTTGCCACCTCTCCTTTTCATCACAACCGCGTAGTAATCCACTTCCCGCGTGTAAACCTAGTAAGCAGCATAGTAAGCCTTACAGCCTGGTCCACAATTATAGCAATCCAAGCCCCAGTAATACCCCAGCCAAGCGGATACGCAAATACAAAGCCCGTAAGCGGCCTTAGCACCCCTACGGTTATAAGCATTGTCATGGCCACAAACCTGGTATCCCCTGCACCGCGCAGGCTACCGGCCATTACTATTTGTGCCGTCTGGAAGGGCAGAATATACGCGATAATAATCATGATCCCGGCGGTGATTTCAACAATGGCCGGGTCGTTGCCAAAGATTATCGGGAACTGGAAGCGCATGAGTATAGCCGTGGTGCTTAGCACAGCAGACACACCCCAGGCCATCCGTGTACCAATTTTGCCAAACATAATAGACAAATCCGGCCTTTTTTTGCCCAAGTTCTGCCCTACAAGTGCCGTAGTTGCAACGCCTATACCGTCAGCAAAGGTGAAGCTAAGGTTCATAAACTGCATAGCCACAAAATGGGCGGCGGTTTCCAAAGTCCCAAGCCCTGCAACAACCATGCCGTATACAAAAAAGCCTACCCGCACAGCCAATTGCTCTAGTATGCTGCCGGAAGTTACGCGCCCTATAGACCTAAGCATGGGTATATCCGGGCGCCAATTATCCTTGAGGCGGATACGCAAATAAGCGTCTTTTCTAAGCAAAGACGCTACCGCCAGCCCACAGCTTATAACATGGGCAATAATCAAAGATATTGCTGCCCCGTTTACACCCAGGCTGGGGAAGCCAAACCGCCCATGAATTAGCAAAAAGTTAAACATAACCTTTACAGCATTGGCTACAATATTAACTTGCATTGTGATTTTTGTATTGCCGGCAGCACGTTGCGCAGCACATACTGTCCCGGACATTATGGCAAAAATCAAGCCTAGGGAGGTTATGCGGAAGTAGGATGTAGACAGCCCAATGGTATCTGATTGCGCCCCGGCAAGGCTTAGCAAGGGCCTAGCCACAGTTACAGCAATGCCTGTAAACAACCCGCTGCCTATCACAACCAGCATCATAGCCTGGCGCAAGCAAGAGCGGGCCGCAGCATCATCTCCGGCGCCTTTGTTGCGGGCAACAATAGCCGTAACCGATATATTAAGCGCAAAAAACACCGAAAAGAAAATCATCCGGGGCTGGTTGGTAAGCCCAATGGCCGCCACAGCTTGATGGCCAAGCCCAGCCACCATAATCATGTCCAGCATGCTCATGATTGCAATGCTGACCATTTCCGCAACAGCAGGTGCAGCAATGCGCACAGATTGGCTATATGCCTCCTTAGTAGAAGGGATATCGCCACGGCGCATATGTTCCTTTACCATGTACTCGGTTGATACCAACCGCCTTATTATCTTGGGCAGCCTTAGGTTTATCACTATAACTTCGTCCTCCCCGCTCGGGATCTAAATCTCCCGCCGTCCTTCTAACGCCCGGTACAGCGTAACCTCATCTACATATTCTAAATCTCCGCCAACAGGCACACCGTGGGCTATCCGCGTCACTTTCACCCCAGTGGGCTTAACCAGCTTGCTGATATACAGCGCCGTGGCCTCGCCTTCTACGTTGGGGTTGGTTGCTACTATTACTTCTTCTACATCATGCTCCTGCAGGCGCTTTAGTAGGGCGGCAATAGTTAAGTCGTTGGGGCCGACCCCATGCATGGGTGATATCGCCCCATGCAGCACATGATACAGCCCATGATATTCCTGGGTGCGCTCGTATGCGGCCATGTCTCTAGGGTCTTCTACAACCATGATTTCCTTGGGGTTGCGCTTTGTATTGGCACAGATACGGCAGGGGTTTTGGTCCGTCAAGTTGCAGCATATATCGCAATAACGCACGTTGTTGCGGGCGTCTAATATAGAAGCGGCCAGAGCCTCGGCCTTTTCTTTTGGCAAATGGATAATATAAAAGGCGAGCCGTTGTGCCGACTTGCCTCCTATACCTGGTAAACGCGATAGCTCTTCAATAAGCTTAGTTATTGGGCCGCCATAAAAATGCATTAGAACATCCCCGGCAGGTTTAGGCCCCCGGTTAGCTTAGACATTTGAGAATTGGCCGATTCTTCTATCTGGCGGAGAGCTTCGTTTACGGCGCTCATTACTAGGTCTTGCAGCATTTCTACATCTTCTGGGTCTACTACGTCTGGTGAGATTACTAGGTCTAGGATTTTCTTCTCACCGCTAACGGTTACTTTTACTGCGCCGCCTCCGGAGGAGACTTCTAGGGTTTTACTGGCCAGTTCTTCTTGCATATCGGCCATCCGCTGTTGCATTTTTTGGGCTTGCTTCATAAGCTGATTCATGTTCATGCCGCCGCCCATTGGGTTAAATCCTTTTGGCATATTGGGCCTCCTTGGGTTGGATGATTGTTTTAAAATGGTGCTGAAGTATCTGCGCCGGTCTCCTGGCCGAAATCTGACCAGTCCATTTGCTCTAATGGAGGCGCCTCGAAGAAGGTGTCGGGTTGGACTTCCGGTGTGGCTATGGTTAGTGCTTGGCCTGTGGGATATGGCACAGGCATTTCCTTAGATGCTTGATTTTGGGGTTTTGCTGCTGTTTTATTGTAATTGTCTCTTACGATAAAGGCAAGATTTGGCGGCGTAGATAAGTTGAAACGTTCTGCCAGGGCTTCCCTTATCATTAAGGGGCGGTTTTTTTCTTTTAGGAAGTCTACTTCAGATTTGTTGTCGCAGATTATTTGCAGGATTGCGCCGTCGGCCTCTAGACCGCAGCGCAGGAGTGTAGAGCGCAGCATTGGGGATAGGGTATTGCATAGGGGTTTCCAATTGGATTTTATTGAGGATAGTAGTTGTGGGTTTAAGCCATCGGATGTGGAGGGGGGGAGTGGAGTTTCGGTTGTAGTGGCTGAAACTTGCTGCATGGGTTGGCTTTCGTCGTCGCGGGGCAAGCCCATAGTCGCGGGCGGCTTCACATCGGGTGAATCCGTACCGGGTAACCCAACAACGGGGGGCGCATTGTTTGCCATATCCGACACCTGCCGCTCCAACTTGGCTATGCGAGTCAGCAACCCTTCCAATTCCCCACTATAAGCCTGGCTTACCGCGCCGCTTTCCGCAAGCATTACAGGGGAACATAGTTTAAGCGCGCATACTTCAAGAGCCGTACGCATGTGAGGGGCAAACCGCAATTCCCGTAATGTTTCCGAGAAAGCATGAATATACTCTATCAACTTTTCAGCGGGCAAACGCGTACTCTGCTCCTTTAATTTGTCCGCTATTTCAGCAGAATAATCCAGGCTAGCACCCTGCCCGGCAACTAGTACATCCCGGAAATGCCGCACTAAGTCGTTGGCCAGTTGTGCTACATCCCGGCCTTCTTGCATGTTTTCGCTGATTATTTCTAATATTTTTGCGCTGTCATAGGCAGCTAGGGCATCTGCAAAAGCAAATAGAGCCTGCCTATCTACCGCGCCTAGTAGCTTTAGTACATTTTCAAGAGTAAGCATTGTGCCACCCTCAATAGTCAAGCACTGGTCTAAAAGGCTAAGGGCATTACGCATTGCCCCATCAGAATGGTATGCAATTCTTTCTAACGCGGCATCTTCATATGTTGCGTCTTCTGCCTGCAAATGCCGCTTCATAGTCTCAATCATATCTACAGCAGATATCCGCTTAAAATCATACCGTTGGCAGCGGGAGAGTATGGTAGGCGGGATTTTTTGGGGATCTGTTGTGGCAAGTATAAAAATCACATGGCTTGGCGGTTCTTCTAAGGTCTTCAAAAACGCGTTAAAGGCACTTGTAGAAAGCATATGCACTTCGTCCACAATATACACCTTGTATTTGCTCAAGGTTGGCGGGTAGCGCACTTCTTCCCGCAGGTCCCGGATATTGTCTACGCTGTTATTGGATGCGGCGTCTATCTCCACCACATCCATCAGACGGTCCTCCAAAATGCTTTGGCACATCTCGCAGATGTTGCAAGGGCCACCCTCCACAGGGGACATACAGTTCACGGCTCGGGCAAAAATCTTGGCAGCAGAAGTTTTGCCTGTGCCACGGGTGCCGCAAAACAAATATGCGTGGGAAAGCTGTCCTGTTTCTAACTGATTTTTAAGGGCCTGCACTACATGGGGCTGACCTACCAAATCTTTAAATGTCTTTGGCCGTTTTTTGCGGTATAATGCCGTATGCATAAATTCGTTGACCTTTCAATATTAATTTGTCACCCATTCTACACCTTTTTTTGAAATAATGCCAAATGGGTACTTGTAAATTGGCGTAATCAATTTACATTGCCGATGTTATGCGATAATTTTTGAAGGAGCTTACTATGTCATTTCCTATTACACATATACTTGTTGCTGATGGGTTGTTAACCCGCAACCCGCGCTCTGATGCTGATGCAGCACAGTTTCTTCTTGGTGCAATTGCCCCGGATGCGGTGCATTATCGCGAAGGGCTTGTAGGTGCATCCCAGGTAGATATCGGTGCGACAAAGAAGATCGCCCATCTTTGCCCGGTTAGCGACAGGCGCTGGGGGGCAGAAACCGATAATGAAGGTTGGATAGCATGTGCAAAAGCCTGGGCACGCGATAACACAGGCCCACTGGCAGAGGGCTATGTCATCCATGTTATGACAGATATCTATACCAATATGAGTATATGGGGGCGCTTCCGTACCCAGCATCCAGATGAAGCGGCAAAGGGCTATGCAAGCGACTACTACCGTGATTTACCTGAGATAGATCTAAAGCTGTATCAGGAATATGTACAGGGCAGCCGGGCAGAGCAACTGCTAGCGGCAGCTAAAGCTTATGATATGCCAGGGTTAGTATCGGCACAGGAGATTTGTGCTATACGAGACAATCTTTTGTACGAAAACTACAAAGGCCGTACTCCTACCCCTGGTTACGAATACAAATTTGTGACCTATAATGAAACATTGAATTTTATCTCGGAAGCGGTAACAGCCATAGAGCGCTGGCAGGCGTAGCTCAGTTTTAACGATACCGGCAAAGATGATTATCCAAGAAAGGACTGACCAACCATGCTTTTCCCAATAGGTACAGAAACCATGCACATCCAAGTAGGCACAGGATATGATGTACACCGGTTTGCACCAGACCGGAGGCTAATACTAGGAGGGGTGGACATCCCGCACGAGCAAGGGCTTTTAGGCCATTCGGATGCGGATGTACTAACTCATGCTATCATGGACGCTTTGCTGGGCGCAGCCGGTATGGGGGACATAGGCCAACACTTCCCCGACAGCGATGCGGCCTTTAAAGATGCATCCAGTTTACGTATGCTAAGAGAAGTAGGGTGGCTTTTAGTCAAAAGCAACTGGCGGATTGTAAATATAGATGCAACAATAATATGCCAAGCACCAAAACTATCCCCTTTCCGAGATGATATGAAGCACAATATAGCCCAAGCCCTGGGCATACTGGCCACTACAGTAAACATCAAATTTACTACGGAAGAAGGCCTGGGCTTCACCGGCGCAGGGCTTGGAATCGCAGCTCAAGCAGTATGCCTAATTAAGAAAGGGTAAGAAGGAGGCACAAATTAAACCATGAAAATCCACAACACCTTAACCAGAAAAAAAGAACCTTTAACCCCCATAACCCCTGGGGAGATAAAAATGTACACCTGTGGTCAAACTGTGTACAACGATATCCACATAGGCAATGCACGGTTTTATGTAGCTTATGACGCTATCCGCCGCTACCTGGAATACAAGGGGTACGATGTAAAATACGTCCAAAACTTTACAGATATAGAGGATAAAATCATCCAGCGGGCCATAGAAGAAGGCTGCACAACACATGAACTGGCAGAAAAATATATAGCCCGTACCCACGAGGACCTAAGAAACTTAAACGTAAAGCCCGCCACAGTCCACCCCCAAGCCACCCACGAAATCCCGGAAATCATAGCCATGATAGACCAGCTAGTCCAAGGGGGCCATGCCTACCATATCAATGGCTCGGTATATTTCAACACCGCCAATGCAGAAGGCTACGGCAAACTTTCCCGCAAAAATATAGACGATTTAATTGCCGGGGCCAGGATAGAGGTAGATGCAGATAAGCAAAACCCCACAGACTTCATACTGTGGAAGCCTGCCAAACCAGGCGAGCCATATTGGCCAAGCCCCTGGGGCAATGGCCGCCCCGGCTGGCATATAGAATGCTCTGCCATGGCGCTTAAATACTTGGGTGAGGAGATAGACATCCACGGTGGAGGCAGCGACCTAATATTCCCCCACCACGAGAACGAAATCGCCCAAAGCGAAGCTGCCAATGGCAAAAACTTTGCTAAGTGCTGGATGCACAGTGGCATCCTTACGGTTAATCATAAGAAAATGTCCAAATCCCAGGGCAATTTCCAGACGTTGCGGGAGGTGGCAGACCGGTTCACATATGACGTTATACGTTTTTACCTGGTAAGCGGCCATTATCGTATGCCTATGGAATTTACAGACGAAGTGATAAATGCTGCCGCGCAAGGCCTAAACCGTATAAAAAACTGCTATCGTAATCTAGTCCATGCCGAAAACACCGCACCAGATAGCCCACTAGATGAAAATGTGAGGGATGGGGCAGAGCAATATGTGCGTGATTTCGAGGCGGCCATGGATGATGACTTTAACGCCGCGGATGCGGTAACGGCCATTTACGAATTGGTGACTTTTGCAAACAAAATCCCAGCGATCTCAAAAAAAGAGGCTCAATACCTGCGGGAAAAGCTAGAGTTACTGTGTGGGATTTTGGGGGTAGAGATAGATCAATCACCCGATCAAAACACCGCCGCAACTACCCCTCTAACCGATGAAGAGGTAGAAGCCCAAATAGCCGCCCGCACCGCAGCCCGCGCCGCCAAAAACTTCGCAGAATCCGACCGCATACGAGACGACCTAGCCGCCCAAGGCATAATACTAGAAGACACACGAGGAGGCGTACGTTGGCACAGGGCCTAAGCACAGCGATATTGGCATATCTAGGCGACGCGGTTTTTGAGTTATGGACACGGGAGATGCTGATAGCAGAAGGCCTACCGGTAAACAAAGCCAACCGCCGCGCCAAGGACATAGTATCCGCAATAGCCCAGGCAGATATGTACCACCGCATCTATCCCGAGCTGACAAGCGAAGAACAAACAATAATGCGGCGGGGCCGTAACCTGCACCCACTAACCCGTGCCAAAAACGCGGACACGGCATCATACCGCCACGCAACCGGCCTGGAAGCGCTGTTTGGATACCTTTATCATAATCGTAATATGGCGCGGCTAGAGGAAATTTATAAGCTATGTACGTCATAAAAGGAGCTACACAATGGAAACCGAAAACCTACTACTAGAAGGCCGCAAAGCCGTATTAGAAGCCCTAAATCATGAAAAACCTATAGACCGCATACTACTGCGTCGCGACAAGGACAAGCCTCTAGAAGGCACCCTGCGCCTAATAGCAGCCAAAGCCCGCGACCGCCGCTTGGTAGTGCAAGAGGTAGACCGGGCTAAGCTCGACGCCATGTCGGAATTAGGCCACCACCAAGGGGTAATAGCGCTATGCCCTGCTATACCATACTCCAGCATAGAAGACATGCTGGCTATAGCCAAAGAGCGCAACGAGCCGCCTTTTATCATAGTCCTAGACGGCGTAACAGATCCTCATAACCTAGGCGCGGTAATCCGCTCTGCCGAAGCAGGGGGCGCCCACGGCGTAATAGTACCAAAGCGCCGTGCAGTAGGCCTAACCGGCACAGTAGCCAAAACCTCAGCCGGAGCCATAACCCATATGGCGGTAGCCCGGGTAGGCAATATCACCCGCACCCTAGAGGAACTAAAAGCCGCCGGCCTATGGATAGCCGCCGTAGACATGGAAGGCCAAAGTATGTACAAATCAGACCTAGGCGGCCCTATCGCCTTAGTGCTAGGTGCAGAAGGCGAAGGCATAAGCCGTCTGGTATCCAAAACCGCAGACTTCGCCGTCAGCATCCCCATGCTTGGGAAGATGTCGTCCTTAAACGTGTCTGTAGCGGCAGGGGTTTTGATATACGAGGTAGTACGCAGCCGTATGGGCAGCGGGGCATGAAAACCCGGCCCCATTATTTATTAGTAGACGGATACAACGTAATCCACGCCAACCCAGAGTTAGCGGCCATAGCCGCCGACTCTCTGGAGGGGGCGCGGATTAAACTTTGCGATATATTATGCGAGTTTATGGCCCTAAGCCGTTACCGCATAATTATAGTTTTTGACGCCCATCTGGTACCAGGGGGCATTGGAAGCGTGTCCGAACACAACAATGTCAAAATCGTATTTACTAAAGAAGCCGAAACAGCCGACCGCTACATAGAGCAAGCCGCCTACAAGCTGTCCAAGGAAAGCCGGCGCGACCGCATAACCGTAGCCACATCCGACGCACTAGAGCAGCTGATAATCCTAGGCCAGGGCGCCAGCCGCATCTCTGCCAAAGATATGTGGGCAGAAATAGCCAAGACAAAAAACCAGCTCCGCCAACACCACATAGAAAATACACCAGTAAAGAAAAACCCACTGTTTGGCCTGCTGGACAAGGAAACAGCGGCTAAACTGGATGCTATGAGATACGGGAAGTAATACCGATTCCAATTAAAATCCTATCTGCCTGTCGCGGCAAAACCGCTTGAAACGCTTACTCCGCGTTTCAAGCCGCCGCTCGGTCAGACAGGTTTTAATTTGGAATCGGTATAAGATGTTCAACAACCTGTTCAAAAATTTTCAGGAAAAAGAGCATATCTTCTTCATTGTGTACATGAAACCCAATCCCGGCATCTTTACCCAATGCGTCACGAAACCACTCAGGCAGTTTACTTTCCTTGTTAATCAATTGCTTAGAAAGTTCGACTGGTATTTGCAGATGAATCAAAAGGTAATCAGGCAGAACATGAATACATGCTCTCCTCTCCCCTTTCCCTTTTCCAGACTTTACAATGTTAACCCACAGATACCAGATAGCGATGGCGTAATCACAGACTAACTCTGTACGTAGCTTAGGGTTATAGTAAAGAGATTTAACTATTCGGGTTAAAATCTCTTTTTTATCCCATGCACAGTTTAAAAATGGCTGCGGCAAATCATCCATTGACTCTATAGGAGTTTTTCTTCCGAAAAATATCGAATCAAAATCCGCAAACGCTAAGCTACCGTGCAAGTCAAAACCTTGTTTATGTTCTACACAATAATTCTTTGCATATTTATGCGCTAAAAACGCAGCGTTATAGTCATCATGATATACTTCTATCGCATCGCAACCCGCAAATTTTGCAGATTCTTTCCCATTTTTTAAGTAGCAGAAATGAAACCCAAGCTGCCCAAGGAAATCAAGATAACTTCCTTTCGCGTCTTTTTTAATAGTTTCTTTGTCGACACGTAAAAAATAAGCATCCCCATTTTGCTCCAGGATCCCGGCTGACATTATGGCCAGCAGGCACCGTTGTGTAAATTTCAGGTTGTGAGCATTGTCTACAGCATCCTCATAAAGACCGCTTGGCATCCGCTTATGCTCTTTTTTTGTGACCTCAAAAACAGCATAATTACTATAGATATGCCTCAACATTTTTGTATAAGCCATAAATCCTTTTATAAGTTCGTCCGGGTTTTTCTCATTCTGCCGTACAAACTCTTCCATCTTTGGCGAAACATCGCAAACGCCGTACAGCCAAAACTCCCTTACTTCATAGCACATTTGATTTTTTGTTTTCATAAGGCTCCTCTTCTCTTCTTGGGTTATGTTATTTAAGCGGGACTACAGGCATCCAACAATACATTGTATTATCTTTGTTATCGTTATTTATCACGATTTCACCATCGTTATATACCTCAAGATACCCGCTGCCGCTAAATTTCCAGTCTAAATTTTTAACACGGCTGTGTGGCCCGCTGTTTTCGCTGAATTTCTTGTGGAAGTTTTTCTGATACTCAAACTCTACCCAACGCTTTGGTGGCATCTTTTGGGTAAAAATATCTTTGGTTAGAAATACATCCGGGTCAACAATGTCGTTTAAATCTGCACATACGGTTTGCCTATAACAAAAAACCCCATGTACGCTACTGGCTTTTACACACTCGCCATCATAGGATAGGTATACAAAGAGTGGTGCATTAGGCTTTAGCGCGGATTTTAAGCGTTGCACATAGCCACTACTCGTAAATTGGGTATAAAAATCCTCGGATGAGATACCTCCAGGTGTATTTATATTGGTGTAGCCTGCAATGGTGAAACCTTTCTTTTTGGTCAAACTTGCCTTATAGCCGCATTTTTCTTCGCTGCCACTGATATACCCAAGCTGAGCAGCGGGCTTGCGCTTCTTTTTACGTGGCTGTATGGGTAGCAGCAAATCAATATATCCTTCCACACCGGCAATAATTTGTGCAGCCATGTTGTTTTCTTCTAAGAAACCGCTCATTGGCTTTCCGCTGCCGTTGGCTTGTTCGTATTTGTCGCTACTTTCTGCCCAGTCTGCAAGCAAGCCAAAAATATCAATATTGCTGTTTCCGGCAGACCAGACACTTGCCACATACATGCCACCGGGGAAGTGCTTCTTCGTAAATATTGGCGGGACTTCCATATCATCGGGTATTGTTATCCAATGTTCGTAGCCGTGCTGGTTACCTACATTGTGGTCAAAGCCATAATTCCTGAAATCCGGCTTTGTTGTTGCTAACGCTTTCACAAATGCATCCAACGGTGGGATAAAATCCTCAGGTTCGCGCCCTTGCTCGTCATAGCCTACTGCGTGATGGGATAGTACCGTTGCTGGAGGCAGATACACAATTCGTACATCTTGATCGGCCAGCCGTTCAAGTTGCTGGCTGGCTTGGTGCAGGTCATCTATTGTTTTTTCCTCTTGCAACGTATTTTTAGAGAAGGAAAGGCTACCTACAATGGCATATACCGAGCTATCGCTCAAATAATCAAGCTGCAAACGCAAATTTGCCTTTTCGCACAGTTCCTGGACAAGCCTGCTTAAGATCGATTTAACAGTTGATAGTGCGGTAATCTCGCTGTCCAATTCGTTAATATTACGCTCAAAAACCTCAATTATAGATGCCGCATTGCTGTTGCCAAATATCTCACGAATTTGCTTTATAGGGACGCGCAGCTTCCGCAAGATTATGATCTGTCTAAGCCTTTCTATTGCAGTTTCGTCATAAACCCTATACGCATAATCTTGCATGCGCTGGCTTGTTATTAGGCCGGCTTGTTCGTAATACCGCAGCATGCGGGTTGATATGCCAAGGTTTTTTGATACGGCGGTGGCAGTTTGGGTTTGGTTCATACGATTGGCACCTCTTTTGTTTAATTGTTTTAAAGCATAATGGAGAACACGGTGTCTGTGTCAAGGTAAAGACATTTCCTATACTTGCGCCAATATTACCTAATACTAATTCCAAGTTAAACATTATGAAAGCGAGACGGAAACTGCGAACGCTTCTACGCAGTTTTCCACTGCCGTGGCAACGGGGGAAGCTTGAATAGATGTTTAACTAGAATTAGTATAAAATAATAATGTAAGCATATTATACGAATTCCAAGTTAAACGCTGTGAAAGGGGGACACAATGCAAGTAAACATAGCCAAGCACGAAGGTATGATTATCTGGGATGGTGTATATTACTACCCTTTATCTAAATACCCACATATAACCCCATGGGAATTAAAAAAACTTGTTGCCTTTGCGGATTACGAAAAGCAGCATGGCAGAGACACAGAAATTATATGCGAAGACGAAACGATTTTAAATGCTGTCAACCATGCTTTCGCCTTCCCTGAAACGGTGCAAGACGCTTGCTTGCCAGAAAAAATCACAGAATGCACTCATTGCAACCAAGGCGGTTGCCTAACCACATTTGTCTGCCATACCTCTACTATAGAAAATGCAAAGTCTATTTTATCTGGCAGGAAGCTGTTATCAGCGGCAAAAGTCCATGGCAAAACAGGAGCCGAGATTGCCTCCAAGCAACTTGGCGCAACCTATGACCCACAGGATCCTAGTGATTATTTCGAATATGTAATGTTTGCTTGGGGTAATTGCCAAACAGGGGATAATCTTGTAATGCAACGGGAGATGCTGCGTAAATTCGGCAGGTTGCCAACATCGGATGATTTGAAAAATGCCCTTGAACCCGGTGTGCGATTCTATTTCCGGCATGAAGATATTATCCGCCATCCCGGATATGTGTTTGATGGCTATCACCCAGCCAAGATAAGAGATGAGATTACGCTAGCAGATTATCTATATGCCTGCATCACCCCGGCACAAAATAAAAATGAGTTGGAAAGCCTGATTCCTGCTGAGTTAGCGGATAGGGTATATTTCCTTCGGCAAGACGGCCTTGGCCTGCTAGACTGGACGGAGAAGGTTTTTGATTTTGTATGTGCGCTGGATGCCTTACAATAACACCGGATTCTCCAGTGCAAGGGCTAAAGCTAAAGCCCGTTGCAGGTTTAAAGTCCTTTCGATAGCTTGCTGCGCAGTGTATCTATTGCGGCGGTACTGCATTGCCAACAGTTTAGCCTGTAGTCGTTGTTTAAACTTCTTCTGAAATTCCGAAAATGTAATTTCTGAAAAAGTCTTTTGCCAAAGTATCCCCCAATAACATAAAAGGTTAAAGTCATGCAGCGCAACTAGATTACCGGGCAAATACTGCCTGGGCGCTAACAACCCGATATTAAAAATCAATCTGGCATACCCTTCTATCCCTTCACCGGCAAAGGCAGGCATCCACAAATCTATGGATATATGAGGCAGCATAAAAAATCACAACCAAACCTGCAACACCTAGCATAGCGGTGAAGCAATCCAGGTAAGCTACGGCCTACCTTGGATCGCTTCTATAGGTTAAAACGGCTATTAATTTACCCTATACTGCCCAATTATATCCCAAGGGTTAGAGCTAGGTAGCTCTAGTATTTCCCAAGCCCTTGGGGCTAGAAGTTCTGTCCACGTCTTGTGGATACCGTCTTCATGCATTACATAATCATTGGAGTTGGATGCCTCCTGGATATACAGGTAGTACCATGCTCTAGTATCCGCATTGTCTGCCCATGTCATCATGCCTGGCAATAAATCGTCTTTTGCTTTTGGCAAGCGCAGTAGTATGCGGTTAATCAGTGCTGCGGCCTCGGCACGGGTAATGGCCTTGTTGGGCGCGAAACTGCCGTCTGGTCATGTGCTACCGTACCTGGTGTACCGGAGTTGGCATTGTTTGTAAGATTAGTAACGCCTATTTGCTGGTGCAAGGCGTGAAAGCGCAAGTCAAATAGCGGGCGGTCAATTCTTGTATAAGTGAAAGTTTGAAGTGCTATTGTAGGCTCATGGTTAACCCTTTTTACTTCAAAACCACGGCGTACTCTAAACTGGTCACCAGGGGCCGTTGCGGGAGGCGTTATGCTGCCATTCATGAAATTGGACGAGTGCTGTGTTAGCCCAGGGTTAACCCAAGAATCGCCTAGTACAGCTGTTATTTCCCTATAATGCCTGGCGTATGGGGCACCGTCTATTGTTATAGTTTCGGTTTGGTTAAACCATGTTGCAAGGCCGCCAATTAGTACAGTACCTTGCGGCACGTCTATAAAGTAGCGGTTAGGGAAACTGTGGTCATAGGTGCTTCTAAAATGCTGGCCATGCATGTATGAAATTATAGTTTATGACTACATTACCGCCAGCAAAAAAATTTGGGTTGTTTGGGATATTAAGCTCGCCGCCTACGCTTATATTGCTGCTTTCGCCGCCTATTAAGGTAAAGCTGCTGGTTTGCGCTAACTCACTGCCAATATATATACTTGCATGCATATCCCACATAGTTG
>Ga0131853_10006331_pt1 | contig 21354 bp, 19 predicted proteins | sample TergutLab28metaG_FD_92764 | JGI IMG/M metagenome (GOLD analysis project Ga0131853, IMG submission 92764) | Labiotermes labralis P1 segment gut microbial communities from Petit-Saut dam, French Guiana - Lab288 P1 (version 2) (version 2) | ecosystem: Host-associated > Arthropoda: Insects >... | reverse complement strand
TTGCTGAGCTGTCGAAATCTTGATTTCGCAAACAGCTCGTACTTGAGGATTGCCCAAGAACACGAGTCGCATTTTGACGACATGTGATTGGTTGCAATCTACCGTTCCCGGACCCTCATGCCCATTCGGGCATTGATTCTGCAGGCAATCAAGGTCCGCCCTTACAATTTTTCAATCACTCGCAACTTCGCGCTGTGCGCGCGATTGTTAAACTCCAATTCGTCATTGCTCGCCGTAATCGGCTTGCGGGTAATCGCTTTCCCTCTTGGCTCTTTTCCGCAAACGCAAATGGGAAAATCCCCCGGGCAAGTACAGCCGCGAGAGAGGTCAGCAAAAACTTGTTTAACAATTCTATCTTCAAGGGAGTGAAAGCTGATAACACACAGTCTTCCTCCGGGATTCAACACTTCAAAAAAATCATAAACCGCACTTTTCAGCAATGCAATTTCGTCGTTAACCTCTATCCGAATCGCTTGAAACGTGCGTTTCGCAGGGTGCTTGTCCGCATATTTTCCGCCGGGAACGGCGGATCTTATAATATCCACCAACTCAAATGTCGTCTCAATCGGTTTCGCTTCCCGCAACTGCACGATTTTCCGGGCAATCCTGCGGGCGAACCGCTCTTCGCCGTAGTCGAATATAACTTTCGAAAGTTCAGCCTCGTCGTAAGTATTTACCACCGTGTGTGCCGACTTTGACGCCTCGGTATTCATTCGCATATCAAGCGGCGCGTCGGTATTATAGCTAAATCCCCGCTCACCTTTATCCAACTGGTGCGACGACACGCCCAAGTCCAAAATCGCGCCGTCGATTGAATCAATTTCCAAATTGCTTAAAACCTCTCTTATATTCCGAAAATTATCCCGAACAATCGTAACCATTGCCCCAAACGGCGCAAGCCGCTTTGTCGCGGCGTTAATTGCCTCGCCGTCTTGGTCAATCCCAATCAACCGCCCGTTATCAAGCTTTCGGCACACTAATTCCGCATGTCCGCCACCGCCAAGCGTTCCGTCAACGTAAATGCCGCCTGGGTTTATATTCAATAATTCTATGCTCTCGTTTAGCAGAACCGATATATGTTTAAAATCCATTTTAGAAGGCTCCCTTCGGTCGCTGTGAGGTCCGTCATTAGGGTCCGCCGAGCCGGCGATGCCCATTCGGGCAAACTGCTACATACCCAGCTCTTCCATCATTTTCGCAAGTTCTTCTGAGTTAAATTTCTCGTCGTTCGCAAATTCAGCCCATTTATCCTTGTCCCAAATTTCAACATGCGTGTTAACGCCGATAATTACAACTTCCTTTTTAAGTTCCGCGTGTTCACGCAAAGTCGCGGGGAGCAATGCTCTGCCCTGCACGTCAAGTTCGCATTCCGCCGCTTCCGAGAATATTTTTCTCTTCAAAGCTTTCGCAATCGCGCCTCTTTTAGACGAGAGCTCGGCGCTAAACGCTTCCCACTCGGTTTTGGAATATATGTTTATGCAGTTATCGCTGTCTTTGGACGCGACAAAACTATCCCCCAAGTTCTCGCGGAACTTCGCAGGGATAATCACGCGCCCTTTAACGTCAATATTATGATAATATTCGCCTATTAACATTGCCAATCTCCTATGATGGTTTTTAGTCGCCACTTCGTGACACTTTACACCACTTTGTGTAATACTACCATATTTTTTCCAACAATGCAATAGTTTTTTTGAAAATTTTATTAAAAAAAGAGCCTTTTGGCTCTTTTTTGATTAAAATTATATTAAATTTGTGTTAAACCTATAACATTTCAATTGCGATTTCCGCTGTCTTCATCGCCTTTTCTTTCGCGTTTCGGCTCACAATTGCAAGCTTTTCCGAAATTTCGTCTCTCTTTTCCACAATTTCGTCAATATATCCTTGAATCGCCGCGACATCAAGGTTTTCAACGTTTTCCTTATATGATTGCCGCACGTCGTCCATAAACGCGCCAACCTTCGGATCGTACACAAGCCCAACAACCGGAACTCCCATGCTCGCCGCGTAAATCAAAGTATGAAGCCGCATTCCGACAATAAACTCCGCCTTTGATATGACACCCAAGATTTTCTCAACCGGCAAATCTTCCGTCAAAACATTGCCGCCGCCGACCTGCTTCAAAATACTGTCGCATATCGGGAAATCCACCGACTGTTGCATCGGAAGAAAAAGCGGCAAAATCCCATGTTTCTCTTGCGCATACGAACATGCCTGCGCGATTTTTCGCTCGAACTCCGCGTCGTTATTCTTCCACGGCCGCACCGAAATCACGCAATATTTTTGCCCGGCTTTAATGCCGCAAGCATCCAAAACAGGTTCGATATTCGCCGCCGATTCCAAGTAAAACGCGGGGTCGGCGGTAACGGTAACATTCGCGGTCGAAATCCCCAAATCTTCAAGCACCGTTCGCGAGTTTTCGTCACGCAAAGTGATACAGTCAACGCGACGTAAAGCCTCGGCGACACGTTTGCGGTTCTTCGGATAAACAATCGGTCCGATTCCGTTCGAGTAAAGCATAACTTTCGCTTTGTTTTTTACCGCGCGCTTAATGATCCAAAGATAATACATAAGTGATTTATTGCTTGTAATATCTTGAATCAGGCTCCCGCCGCCGCTTATGAGAAGTTTCGTTTGCTTCAAAGTGCGGCTGATTTTCGGGAAATCAAAACGATAAATCGAATTTACGCCGTACGTCTTCGCGGTTTCCTGCGGATTTTGCGACAGAACCGTTATAGAAATATCCTCTTTCAACTCCCGCAAACTGCTTATCATCGCTTTTAGCAACGCGTCGTCACCACTGTTGCGATAACCGTAATAACCGGAAATAAGCACGTCATTAGGTCGGTTCTCGGCAATCGCCTCGCGGTAAACGACAAGCGCGTCATTCGCCATGCGCTCGACCGAGTAATCGTTCGCGACAATCGCTTGCCCGAATTCGGATATTTCTTTTAATTTATCATCGGACATCCCCAAAATCACGCGAATGTCCTTTTCCAAATTTTCGGTGGTGGTATCGCCGTAGCCGCGGCAACAAAGGTTGGTTTCCATCGCCGCCGCAAGGGTTGACTTGTCGAATATTCCGATATATCCCTCGTTTCCGGCAATAATGGTCGGAACTTCCGCCGCCATAGCTTCCAGCGCCGCGCGGGATACGCCGACAAACACCGTCGCAGACGCGATAAACTTGTTAATATCGGTTCGTCCGCCGGTTATAATAATCGCGCGGCGACCAAGTTTGTCGTTTACTTCGTCAGCTTTGCGTTTTACGTTATCAAAATCATCTCCATCGCCAACGATAACAACTTCCAAATCAGGATTGTCTAGGCACAACGCCGGCACGCACTCGATTAATTTATGCGCCGCCAAACTTCGGTCAACGTCCATTCGACTTACGTATACAATTCGATTTTTCGCGTCCGAAAACCCGAATTCCGCCGCAATGTCACTATAATCCACATCTCGTGAAAATTTTTCGGTGTCAATCCCGTTAATTGTCACCGTAATATTGTCACTCGGCAAATGATAATTGTCAATCAAATATTGGCGAATATCTTCGCTTACCGAAAGAGTTTTATCTCCCCATCGCGTCAGAATATTCCACGGAAATGACGGAACGAAAACCCAATGCGCGGTTGTGACGAACGGAAACTTCAGCCGCCGCTTCAAAAGCGAGCAAATGTACGCCGGAATTCGCGCGTGCGCGTGAACAACGTCAAATTTATTGTCTTTGATTATCCGTTTAAGCAGAAAGTAAGATTTTATAATATTTTTCGGGTTTTTATTGTGAAGCGGTACGGTAAAATGTGTAACTCCGCAACTTTCAAGCTCAGCCACATAAACTCCGCCCGACGACGCGACGGATATGTCAATGCCCTGTTTTACAAGCGCGCGGCAAAGCTCGACGACATGCGTTTCCGCGCCGCCGATGTCGAGACCCATTAAGCACATCAAAACCTTCATTGTACTGCTCCTCTTTAAGGGTTTGCGCGAACTTGGCACATTTCCGACTTTTCCCTCCCTTGCGTACCAAATGTACGCGGCGGTTAATCCAAAGCCGAAACTGCACTCAAGTTCGCGCAAACGTAAAATTTGTTGGATTTATTTTTTAGTTCTATTTACGAAAAAAGGACGTGCTTTCGCTCGCCCTTTTTATAAAATTTCAAAATTAATCTTCCTGCGGTTCGTCCCCGTTAGGATCTTCGTCTCCGTTTTCGTGCGGCGGTTCATTATGTTCTATCATATTGTCAATCATGTTTCCAAAATCCGACATGTCCCAAATAGAACCATCTTCCATAATGAATAGGTAATGATTAGTCGTTCCATCCTCGCTTATTACAGTGCCGCCCTCACCCGCTGTCATTCCTGTAGGATTGCCTTCACTGTCAACAATAGTAACGCCGTCATCAGCGATGCTTAAATCTGTTGGTCCCGGTTGTTGAGTAGCATCTTCCCAATCATGGTCGCCGTCCCAATCAGGAATCTGAATAGGTCCCGTGCCGTCTCCGCCGCCCATCGCAAATCCTAAAGCGACAGAATTAATAATAAATAGCGCCGCCATAACTGTCGTAAATTTTTTCAACTTTGCGTCAATTGTGCGGGCTTTATTTTTCCCGAAAAATGTTTCCGCGCCGCCGGCAATCGCGCCGGATAAACCTTGTTGTTTCCCTTGCTGCAAAAGAACAATCAAAACCAAAGCAAGCGAAACCACCGCCTGAGTTATAATTAAAGCAAGAATCATTTTATATCCTCCTAAAGTTTCAAATACATCATTATATCGATAGCGGAGTAAAGTATATCATATATTTTCCTTTTTTGCAAGCTTTTTTTCGAAAGTTGTCAAAAATTTATTTGAGATTTCGAAAAATCACTTGCAATTTTCCGCTTCGAGGAGTAAAATGTAAGGCGAGGTGTTAATATGATAATCACTTACGAACTTGGAAATTCACTTTATATAAATATGACAAATCGTTGCAGCAACGACTGCGAATTTTGCGTGCGCAATTTGCGGGACGACGTAAACGGGCAAGATAACCTTTGGTTAGAACGCGAACCGACGGTTGATGAAATCATGGAAGATATCAGCAAACGAGATTTGTCAAAATACGACGAAATCGTATTTTGCGGGTTCGGCGAGCCTATGATACGGTATGACGATGTGCTGAATATTGCCGCGCGGCTAAAAGCAAGCAATTCGCCGCCCATCATTCGCGTAAACACCAACGGACACGGAAACCTAATCGCCGGACGAGATATTACACCCGAGCTTGCGGGGAAAATTGACGTTGTTTCTATCAGCCTCAATGCCAAAAATGCCGCCGAATATGATAAAGTTTGCCGCAGCGAGTACAGCGAAGCGGCTTACGCTGCAATGCTGGATTTCGCGAAGCTGGCGTCAAAATATGCGCGGGTAATTCTTACGGTGGTTGACGATATGAATGCCGGCGATATCGAAGCTTGCCGAAAAATTGCGAAAAATTTGGGAGTAGATTTTAGAGTGAGGACGTTTATATAATGATAGAACTACAAGAGATAACCATTGATAATAAAGATTTAATCGACCGCTATTTAAAACTCCATTGTATCGAAAGTTCGGAGTTCACATTTACGAATCTTTTTATGTGGCGGCTCAGTTATGATATAAAATATGCCGTTATAAACGATTTGCTGTGCTTTTTTCCGCAGCACACAAGCGGGCCGCGCAGTTCGACATTCCCCGCCGGAGATGTTTCCCGCGAGGACGACGTTCGCGGCGCGATTTCGGAAATTTTAAATTACTTTAAGGAAATAAAGCAACCCGCCATAATTCGCCTGTGTAGTGCGGAGTCGGTCGAGCTTTTGCATAAATTGTTCCCGAATGAGTTTAAGGTAACCGAAGATGAAAACATGTTCGACTATGTTTACAGCATTTCGGAACTTATCTCCCTTTCAGGCAAGAAATTTCACCAAAAACGGAATCATATCAACAAATTTAAGTCACTTTACGATTTCGAATACCGAAAAATCGGCAAGGAAAATTTGATCGACTGTATTAATTTGTTTAACGATTGGTATATCGCGAGAACTGACGAGGGTATTGACGTTTCAGAGGGAAAAGAGGCATTTGACGAGTTTGCCGCGAACTTTAAGCGGTTAAATGTGCGCGGCGGCGGGATTTATGTGTATCCTCATTCTGAGCGAAAAACGCAACAAGATTTGCGAGGGGGTTTTCCGTCCTACAAGGCGGAGGACGATGGTGGGCTGGCGCCCTCCGAGGACGACAACGCCGTAGGATGGGAAAAAGACCGCAAAGATGTTGAGATTTTTGCTCAGAATGAGGATAAGGGAAAGTTGGTTGCGTTCTCGTTCGGCGAGCCGCTTTGCGCGCATACGGTTGTAATCCATTTCGAGGTTGCGGATACAAACTATCAGGGCGCGTTTCCTATGATAAATCAGCAATTTTTGGAAAATGAATGGTCTGAATATCAATTCGTGAATCGTGAAGAAGATATGGGATTAGAGGGTTTGCGCCGCGCGAAGCGATCGTATAACCCTGTTACGATGATAAATAAATATGTTGCGACGCTAAAATCGGAAGCATCTGCGGAAAGTTTAGATATTTACTAGCAGGCAAGCCTGCGCCAATCCACGCGTTATAATATGTGCAAACAAAATGCCGCGCGGCACGACGATTTGGATATCTTATAAATTTTTGCTCTTATGCGCCGTAATTATTGTGAAACTATAGGCGTTTACTGTGATTATTGCGTTATCCGTATGCACGTACCAGTTTTTTCCGCGCCTGATAATATCGTTCGCGTTTTCAATTTCGCGCTTGCACCAAGCGACAACGTCGGTATTGTCAGCCAATTCTAAATTTTTCTTAATCCGCTTAACGCCCAATTCAGTTGTGTGTATTTTATCTAAGTTAGATAATAAGTCCGCGCTCATTTTTCGTCACCCTCAATCCGTTCCAGTTCCAGCTCTACGTCCTCGCGAGGACGCACGCTTAGGAACGTAAACGGCTTGTCGAGCGACTGCCGAATCAGTTCGATTCCTCGCTCTTTTTCTCCCAAGTTAACCAGCAATTTGCCGTAACCGTAGAACGCTTCGGGGAAATGCGGATCCATCGTCATTAGTTTTTCGTAAGTTTCTTTCGCATTTTCGAAATCGCCATTTAGCACATATGACTCGGCGAGGTTGCTTACGATAATTTTGTCAGACGCGCTGTAATCATACGCTTCAAGATTAAACGCAAGTGCGCGTTTCGGCTCGCCTTTTAGGACATACAAAAGCCCTAAATTTTGATACATATTTGTGGTTTTGTATTTCTCGATCAACACTTCCAATATATCTATCGCCTCGTCAATATCGCCGCGCTTCCATTCGACCAACGCAAACATAGCTCGCGCGCGATACTTAACCGCCGGCTTCTTCGCGTTCAAACTCACCAAATTCAGCACTTTTGCCGCTTTATCAACTTCGCCTAGCCGCAGAAGCAAATATCCATATACAATCTTATTGTTCGGATTCATTTTTCCAAGCTTATTCGCGCGCGCGAAAGTATGAACCGCCTTTTGCACGTCCCCGCGCATATATTGCGCGTGCGCGACCCGCGCGAGGATGTTAGGCAGTTTTGTGATAAGGTAAACTAATGTGAGTAGCGCGAGTAAAATTGGGATTTCCATATGAATTCTCCTTTTGCGCTGATAAGCGCATATGCGCGGCTGCTGCCGCATAGCGATAAGGGTGTTATCGAACACCCTTATTGATCCCCGAAAATTTTTTCACAAAAAATTTAGTAAAACTTGCGGCGCACACGCGCTTTCGCGCTATCAAAAACGCGCCGCTAAAAGATGTGCAAACATCTACGCATCAGTTAAGTATCTACGGCGGCAAAAGCCGCAGTTTCGACTGAAACTGTATTCGTACACACTAATCTTTCCGCGAAAGCGGTTCGCTAACTAATGCTTTTATTGTCGCCGCTCGCGGCACAAATCGCGCCTTTGGCTGAACCGTCCAAAACTTGTTTTGGCTAACGGTTCGTCCTTGAGGGTTTCCCAAGAAAACGAGTCGCACTTTGACGAAGTTTGATTGGTTGAAACCTACCGTGCGTTTGTGGTCACCAGGCGACCGGGATTGGTAAGGGCAGAGCCCTTACCGCCCGTCCGGTAACGGCAGCCCGCGCTTTAGCGCGTGGCAATTACCTTATGCCGTTTCCTCGGCGATTTTTGCCGAATCAGTGACACAATGCCCGCAGAGCCTCGCTCTGAAAAAGCCTGCCGCCGCAGCGGCAAAGGGCGCAAATTTTGCAAAACTTTTGAAAAAAGCTTTACAGTCTAAGGCGCAACGCGCCTCACCCCAAATTCCCTACTGTACGCGGATATGGAATCACGTCACGGATATTGCCCATGCCGGTTAAATACATTACCGCGCGCTCAAAACCTAAGCCGAAACCGGCATGTTTGTTCGTCCCGAAACGGCGCAGGTCGATATAATTTTGATAATCATTTTCGTCAAGCCCGCACTCTTTGATACGCGAAAGCAAAACGTCAAGCCGTTCCTCCCGCTGTGATCCGCCGATAATTTCGCCAACGCCGGGAACGAGGCAATCCATCGCCGCGACGGTCTTCCCATCGTCGTTAAGCCGCATATAAAACGCCTTGATATCCTTCGGATAATCGGTTACAAACACCGGCTTTTTGAAAACTTCCTCAGTCAAATACCGCTCATGTTCGGTTTGCAAATCCATGCCCCATTTTACAGGATATTCGAACTTTTTCCCGCATTTTTCCAAGATTTCAACCGCCTCGGTATAGCTAACCCGCGCAAATTTGCTATCCACAATCATATTCAGCCGCTCGAGTAGAGTTTTGTCAACGAAATTATTGAAAAATTCCATCTCGCTCGGCGCGTGTTTAAGAACGTATGAAACTATGAATTTCAGCATGTCTTCCGCCAAATTCATATCATCGTTAAGATCGGCAAACGAAATTTCCGGCTCGATCATCCAAAATTCCGCCGCGTGACGGGTGGTATTTGAATTCTCCGCGCGAAACGTCGGACCGAACGTGTAAACATCGCCGAATGTCGCCGCGAAACTTTCAACGTCAAGCTGCCCGCTGACCGTAAGGCTCGACTCTGTGCCGAAAAAATCTTTTCCATAGTCAACCGCTTTATAAATTTTATGAAGTCCGTCATTAGGATCCGCCGAACCGGCGCCCGGGACGTTTCCCGAACCCTCATGCCCATTTGGGCAATTACTTTCAACCATCGGCACATTTTGCATATCAAGGGTGGTAACGCGGAACATCTCGCCCGCTCCCTCGCAATCCGAGCCCGTGATTATGGGTGTGTGAACGTATACGAACCCGCGATCGTTAAAGAACTTGTGTATCGCGTAAGCAATCAACGACCGCACGCGAAATACCGCCGAAAACGTGTTGGTTCTCGGACGCAAGTGCGGCAGAGTTCGCAAAAATTCCATCGTATGCCGCTTCGGCTGCATAGGATAATCAGGCGTGCTTTCGCCCTCGATTACAACGGCTTCCGCCTTGATTTCAAACGGCTGCTTCGCGTCGGGTGTAACGGCAACAACACCGTTTACACGAATCGCCGCGCCGATATTCAGCTTTGATATTTCAGTAAAATTCGCAAGCCCGTCCTCAAACACAACCTGCACCGTTTTAAAATACGAGCCGTCGGTAAGTTCGATAAATCCAAAGTTTTTAGACACCCGAATATTACGAATCCAGCCGTTGATTTCAACTGCTTGTCCGTTTAATTTTTCAAAATCCAAGTATAGCTGTTTAATTTTCATAATCGTACTCCTTTTTGATAGTTAGATAACGTTTATAATGAGAGCATGTTGTCGAAATAGCAAAGCTATTTCGACGCGGCGCATAGCACCGCCAAAATTTTTAACGAAAATTTTTACATGCCTCACATTGCAATGGGCATTGCTTGAATTTTTCAAATTCAATACGCAAAATCTTTGATTTTGCGGTAGAAATGTTTGCATTTCTACGTGCAATACCCATTATTGCGAAACATCGCACTCATAAATGCGAGAGCTTTCTCCCCATGGGTGATATCCCTCGGCAATATAGGCAAAATCATATTTTTCGTAATACCCGACGAAATCCGTGCAAAGATATAGTTTGTCAAATCCCATCTCCACAACGTCTTTTTTTGCTTGCGAAATAATTAGATTGCCCAAGCCTTGTCCGCGATATTTTTTATCAACAAAAATCGCGCATAACCATGGCCATAAGTCCATACGGCTGATAAAATCATTAGTTATCAACCCCGCGCACCCGATAATCGTTTCAGAATCCATAAGCAAATACCAAACAGGCAACGGATTTTTCGCGCCAATACTATGCGAAATACAATCTTCATAAACCTTTTTATTTCGTCGATTTCCCCATTTGCTTTGAATATAAGCGATTGCCTGCTCCTTATATTCCGGGTTCTTTCGAACATTGATTACAGTCACAGTTTATTTCCCCTTTCAATATTCCTTTATCAATTTTGCGCGTAAGTAGCCCCTGTCATTACTCACTTCTTCTATATAAAATCCGCGTCCGTAGTAGAATCTGACAAGCAATTGAAACTTCGCCGCGGTGTACAATTCTAAAACCTTTATCCCCTTTTGCCGCATACTGTTATCCACAACGTTCATCAAAATTTTGCCGATACCGTGATTTTGATGATCGGTGCGAATTCCGAATCGGCTCAACCGCGCGCGATTATCGTCCAAAATTTCAACCCGCACCGATCCGACAGGAACATCGTCGATAAACGCGACGTAAACTTCTTTGGTTGCGATGTCCCGCGCGACATCTTCCTCGGTTTCGCTCGTTGCAGCGATTTTGGCGGTGTCAATTCCGGCAAGGGCGCAGTAATTGGCGAACGCCTCCTGCGTTATCTTCATAATCGCGGGAATTTCCGCCTCGGTCGCGTGACGAACTTCAAATCCATAGAGTTTTTCCATTCTATCATTCCTTTTTGAAAGTCGGGCTTATAACATATGCGCCTGCGAGCGCGGCGTTTGCACTTGCTAGTCTTTCCGCGAATGCGGTTCGCTAACTAATGCTTTTAATGTCGCCGGCTTTGGCGCAAATCGCCGATTTTTGGCGTTTGCGTCCATAGGCGACCGGGATTGGCAAGGGCAGAGCCCTTGTCGCCCGTCCGGCAGGACATAAGCCTGTCGCCTCAGCGACAAAAAGGGTTTTTTGGGCAAAGTCCAAAAACCCGCGCCCGTTGGGCGCAAAAAACTATCCCATCAATAACGCCATAACCGCCTTCTGCACGTGCATACGATTCTCCGCTTCGTCGAAAATCACCGAGCGGGGTCCGTCGATTATATCTTCTGTAACCTCATACCCGCGATACGCCGGCAGGCAGTGAATAAAGATTGCGTCGGATTTCGCTTTGCCGAACAGCGTGCTATTCACTTGATAATCCTTAAATATCTTCACGCGCGCCTCTTTTTCGTCCTCCTGCCCCATGCTAACCCATGTGTCGGTACACACAACATCAGCGTTCGACATCGCCTCAATCGGATCTGCTGACTGCGTAAGAATCGCGCCGCTTTTAGCGGCGTCCGACTGCGCCATTTCCCAAATGTTTTGGTCGCATTCATATCCTTTCGGCGTTGCAACCGACATATTCATGCCTGCTTTCGCACAGGCGAACAGTAAAGAGTGGCAAACGTTATTCCCATCGCCGACATAAGCCAGTTTTAGCCCTGCAAGTGTTCCCTTATGCTCGTAAACGGTGAACAAATCGGCAAGCGCCTGACACGGATGCAAAAGATCAGTCAAACCGTTGATTACCGGCACGTTGGCGTGCTCGGCAAGTTCGACAACGTCAGAATGATCAAACGTTCGAATCATAATTCCGTCGACAAAGCGTTCTAAAACCTTTGCGGTGTCGTAGATACTCTCGCCACGACCAAGCTGCAAATCGTTGGACGAAAGAACCAAAGGATATCCGCCGAGTTGCGTCATTCCAACCTCAAACGACACTCTTGTGCGGGTGGACGACTTGGCGAACACCATTGCGAGGGTTTTGCCTTTCAATATGTGGTGAGGAATCCCCGCTTTCGTTTCCTTTTTCAACTTTTCGGTCAGGGATAAAATTTGCTCGAACTCCTCGGTTGTGATGTCGTGTAGACTGATTAAATCTTTCATGATAGTTCCTCCTTTTTAGGGCAAATGCCCTTAAAACCTTTTTTGCGCCTGCGGGCGCAGGTTTTGTTTGGGCTTCGAAGCCCGTCTTTGTTTGATAAGGGTCAATCGTGACCCTTATCAATCCCCGAAAAACTTTTAAAAAAGTTTTATCAAAACTTTGCGGCGCAAATGCGCTTTCGCGCTATCATAAACGCGCCGCCAAAATAGTGCGAACAACTCACCTCTCAGTCAAGTATCTACTGCGGCAAAAGCCGCAGACTCGACTGAAAGCAGTGGTACATCTCAGTACTTTTTCCGCGAATGCGGTTCGCTAATTTCTGTCGCCCTCATGCCAGACGGGCACACACGCGGGGTTTGCGTGGGTCGGCGGCATAGTGGCGACGGTTGGCATAAAGCTCTTAGCAGTTTACTGCTTAGAGATTTAGACCTCCGAAGCGTTTTATGCGAGGAGTTTCATCATCTTTTGCCGTAAAAAGTTTTTCGGGATGTGTCGAGGGCATTCGGTAACGGTAGCCCGCGCTTTAGTGCGTGGCAATTACCTTATACCGTTTCAACGGCGCTTTTTGCCGTTCTAATACCCTCGACGACTTTTTACCCTCAGGGCTAACCCTAAAAAGGTTTTAAGCTCTTGCCCGCAGGCTGCAAAACCTCTTCCAACGTTGCGATAAACCCGTCAATATCGCCTTTCGTTACTATCAGCGGCGGAACTAACCGCAATATTTTCGTGCCGATCACTCCGACGATATACCGTTTTTCTATCAATTTAGCGAAAACCTCTTTCGCAATTTCTTCTTTAAACTCCACTGCGCGCATTAGTCCAAGCCCGCGGATTTCCGCGATTTTATCGCAGTTCGCCGCTAACTCCGCCAGTTTTTCCCCCAAATATTCGCCCATGTTCGCGGCACTTTCTAAAACTCCGTTGTTCACTAACTCGTCGATAACAACCATTCCCGCGCGGGTGGATAGAGGGTTGCCGCCGAATGTCGTTCCATGATCGCCGGGCGAAAACGCCGCCGCCAATTCGGCTTTCGCGCATATCGCCGCAACCGGCACGCCGCCGCCCAAACCTTTCGCCAGCGTAAATCCGTCCGGTTCGATTCCGTACTTCTCATATGCAAATAAAGTTCCACACCGCCCGATTCCGGTTTGAATTTCATCGAAAATCAAGAAAATCCCGTTATCGTCGCACAACTTCCGCGCAAGCGCGACAAATCCCTTATCCAACGGACGAACGCCGCTCTCCCCCTGCACAAGTTCAAGCATAATTGCCGCAGTATTCTCGTTTATCGCAGATTTTAACGCCTCGCAATCGTTTGCGTCAATATGAACGAATTTCTCTAAAAGCGGCGCGTACGGAGCCTGATACTTCGGCTGCCCTGTCGCCGCAACGGTTGCAAGCGTTCGACCGTGGAACGAATTGGTAAGTGTGATAATTTCGGGCTTGCACTCATTTTTGTTGTAGAAAAACTTCCTTACTAATTTAATTATTCCCTCGTTCGCCTCCGCGCCGGTGCTTGCGAAGAAAACCTTGTCGGCGCACGAGTTTTCAACCAACATTTGCGCCAAGCGCGCCTGGTTCTCCACATAATAAACGCTTGACGTGTGAATTAGTTTCGCCGCTTGCTCCGCAATCGCTTTCGTCAAAGCAGGATAGTTGTAACCAAGGCTATTTACCGCGATTCCCGCGAAAAAGTCGGTAAACTTCTCACCATCGTCGGTATACAGGCAAATTCCGTCGCCGCGCTCGAACATAAGAGGCGTTCGGTCGCCGAACGTATTCATATAATATTGTTTATCTAACGCGATAACATCATTCAGATTCATAAAATCGCCACATCCTTTACGCTAATTGGAGTATTATACCATAATTCCCCGAACAAATCAAGGAAAATTTATTTTGTCATATTAGTCGGACATACTGAATATATTTTATCAAACTATTAAATCTATGGAAATTTGAGGAGGAGAAGTATGTCTTTAAAGCTTAAAAAAGAAATAATCAAGCTGAACGAAGTTGTCTACGCGCAATATGGGCAAACAATGGTGGAAAGCGACATTATCGTGCCTGACGTAAAGCCTGATATTCTGAAAATCTTACAGGTGGACGGCACGGCGATTGTTACACAAAAAATGGTTCAACAGGATAAAATCGTAATCCAAGGTAACGTAAACATGAACATCCTCTACCATCCCGACGGCGGCGACACGCCTGGACGAGTGAAATCAATGACAAGTACGCAAATGTTTACCCACGTTGTTGACGCGGCGGGAGTTCGCCCGAATATGAGCATGTTTTGCGAAGCAGAGGTTGAAAATGTCGATTTCACATTCTTAAACAGCCGCAAAATGAACGTTCGCCTCGGCGTCGGCGTAAACGTTAAAGCTTTCAACCCAATGGAAATCGAAGTCGCAACCGACATGCAAGACGACGGCAACCTTCAAACCAAAGGCGAAATTATCCGCGCGAGCAACGTTGTATTCGAGGGCGAGCGGGAGGTGACGGTGCGCGATCAAGTTGAGGTTCCGACGGGCAAGCCGCCGATTGCGGAAATCTTCAAAATCGACACGCGCGTAAACGAACGGGAAATTATGATTCTTGAAAATAAGATTGTTATAAAGGGCGATATCGACATAATGACCCTTTATTCTTCGGTCGATTTCGCTTCGGTCGACGGAGAAGATTTCGAACGGGAGGTTGAAACCGTAAACTTTATGGAACATCAAATTCCGTTTAACGAAGTGCTTGATATTGAAGGACTTACCGACGGAATGGACGGTGAGATCGACTATTCGGTGAAGGAAATTTTCTTCGAAATTTCGGCGGACGGAAGCGGCGATAAACGAGTGATAAACCTCGAACTTACCGTTTGCGCCAACGTTCACGCAAACGAAATCATGGAAATCCATTCAATCGAGGACGCGTATTCAACCGATGGCGATATCGAAATCAAAAAAGGGCTGTATAACATCGAACAGCTAATCGGACGCTCGTCCGCGCAAATCTCGCACCGTGATTTAGCGCCGATATCGTCCGATATGCCGCCGATTGCGCAACTTATCAACTGCAAATCCAAGCCGATGGTTACGGGAATCAAAGTTGACGGCGTTCAAGCCCACGTTGTCGGCTCGATTGAAACGAGTATTTTGTACTTGTCCGGCGACGTGAACAACCCCGTTTGCGCGGTAAAACATAAAAGCGAGTTCACGCACCTGATCGAGATTAACGGCATGGAAGACAAGGTCGTTTGCGAGGCAAAGCTTGACGTTGATCATGTGACGTTCAACATGACCACCGACCGCGAGGTGGAACTTCGATTTATTATCAGCCTAAACGCCCGCGCGGTGAAAGCGACGCAAACCGAGATTATCGAGGAAATTCACTGGCTCGAATGTTCGAAAATCGACCCGCGCCCGAGCATTGTGATATACTTCGTTCAAAAAGGCGACACCTTGTGGGACATCGCGAAGAGATACAGAACCACTCCTGCGGCGATTATCGAGGCAAACGGTTTAGAAGGCGACACGTTGAGCATGGGACAGCAATTGATGATATAAAAAAATCGGGCGCGATTGCGCCCGATTTTTTATTTCGTTTTACTTCCTCGTCCCCGCCGTAAATAGCGGCAGTATTGAAGTTTTCCTAAACTTATCAAGCCATATCAGCGTTACGCCGATTGCGACAGGCACGATTGACACAATAAATGGTAAAGCCTCTCTTGTATATAAAAGGTTTCTAGCAACTTCGGGCGGGATTCCGTGGTAAAAATCAAACAACAATATCTGCCGCCCCCACATACCAACGCCCCATAAATCTTCATTACGAAAATGCAAATACATAGCCTCGTTCAAAAATCCGCCCCAATTCAGCACAAACGCCACGAAAATCAAGAAAACCGCAGGCTTCCACGCAATTTTCGCATAATCCCTAAATTTTGGCGGCGCGCCAAGCGGATTCGCACCCGACAACTTATTCCTCACAGCGAAATACAGCGCAAACGCGCCCATCACGCAAAATCCTAAACTTATCCAAATCGCAAACGGCGTATCTATCAGCCCTATACTTCTCATAAACCTCATTCCGCCGATAATATTATTGGTGTTAAGCACTAAAGTCAGCAAAAGCATAATAGGATACCACTTCGTCTTAAACGTCAGCGGATACGCCAGCAAAAACGCCGTCCCCGCGAAAATGATTCCGCTCATCGAACTATTAAGAAGCGAATTGAGTATCGCCCTCGGAACAACTGAATCATTAAATAAAAGCCACATCCCGCGCCACATTCCCGCCGAAAATATCGGAAATGCTTGCGCTATCACGAAGATAATTGGAACACTTAAAACCAAAAATCCGACTATCGACGCAATTTTGATACCTTTGCGAGGTTCGGCAACCTCAATTTGATCGATTTTATCGGCGGTTTTAAGCTTTCGCCCAAGGAAGAATATCCCAACGCCCGCAAGCGCGGCGGTGAAAAGTTGCAACACCGTTCTAAATACCCACATCGCGCTTAAATAACCCGTAGATACTCGTCGTCCCCAATCGGTGGGAAACCTTTGATTGAATATGCGCGTGTCCAAAACTTCGGCGCGATGGAAATTCAACTGATTTTGCAATAATAGGGAAATCTCCATATCTGCCGTAAACATAAACGCAAACCGAAACAGCGCGTAAACGCCTAGTGCGATTCCGACCGAAATTAGCTTGTTCTTATGGGCGTTCCATGCAAGAAGTCCGATAACCGTCGGAATAAACGCGTGGCGCAGAATATCGATGAAAAGGTAAATCGGAAGATGCCAACTTGGATTGTTTAAAAGATAACTGCCGTAAGGTCCAAACATACTTCCTATTATTCCAAACCTGCCGGTTATATCCATCACCACGCCACTAAGCGCAACCGCGGGCATAAACGCCGGAATCGCGATAATCGTCAACGCGGCATATTTCATCCATTTTTTCGGCATATGCGCGATAAACCATACAAAAATTCCCGCAACGACGGTGGTTGTGATAATCGGCACAAAGCCTAGTCTAAGCGAGTTGGTAAATATCATTCCGAACCACGGATGGCTGAAAAATTCCCTGAAATTTGCAAGTCCGACAAAGGGAGCGGTCCACATATCAGTGATAATCCGAGTATCTCGCATAGATATCGAAATCGCGGCGATAAACATCCACAATATTACAAGCGCAAACACAATCCCGGGCGTAGAAAACAGAAGTTTCTTTTTCAATTTCATCATCTTCCCTCCACCTCTTTAAAAATCCCAAATTTGGAATCAAATTGCGTGAGATTTCGCCGAAAACGCCCGTGAGCGTGTATAAAGATACCCGAACGGGCGTTTTCGACGGAAGATTGCGTGATTTCATTTCAAATCAATTATATTTTTTTTACAAACTCGTCTAACACCTCTTGCAAATTAGGACTTCCAATCTCCGCCAAGTCATAATATACGCGCGTCGAGGGTTTGTCGATCTTACAAATTCTACTCAAATCAATTGGCGTCGCGATAATTACGCTGTCGCAATCGGTTTTGCGGATGGTTTCCTCAAGGTCGCGAACTTGCTGTTCGCCGTATCCCATAGCGGGCAGAAGCACGCCGATGTTCGGATAAATTTTGAACGTTTCAGCAAGTTTTCCAACCGCGAACGGACGCGGATCTACCAACTCTGCCGCGCCGTAACGTTTCGCCGCGACAACGCCCGCTCCGATTTTCATCTCGCCGTGGGTAAGCGTCGGGCCGTCCTCAACCACCAAAACCCGTTTACCTTTGATAACAGAAGCGTCGTCAACGTTTATCGTCGATGCCGCGTCGATTACAACGGCATTTGGGTTCACTTTGTTGATATTCTCGCGAACGGTTTGTATTTTGTCGAAGTCCGCGCTGTCAATTTTATTGATAACCACTACGTCCGCCGTGCGAAGTGCAACTTCGCCGGGATAATACGAAATTTCGTGCCCCGGTCGGTGCGGGTCGGCAACCGTAATCGCCAAATCCGGCTGATAGAACGGGAAGTCGTTGTTTCCGCCGTCCCAAAGGATAACGTCGCAACCGTTCGGGTCATTCTCCGCCGCGCGAACAATCGCCTCGTAATCAACGCCCGAATAAATCACGTTTCCGCACATTACGTGCGGCTCGTACTCTTCCATTTCCTCGATAGTACAGTTGTTTTTCTTCAAATCGTCCAACGACGCGAACCGCATAACTTTCTGTGCGTTCAAGTCGCCGTAGGGCATAGGATGACGAATCGCGACAACTTTCAAGCCCTTTTCGTTAAGAATTTCCATCACTTTTCGCGACGTTTGACTTTTGCCGCAGCCCGTTCGAACGGCGCTTACCGAAATAACCGGCTTTGTGCTTTTAATCATCGTATCTTTCGGTCCCATAAGCTTAAAGTCAGCACCCGCGGCGTTCACCCGCGCGCTCATTCCCATAACATAGTTATAGTTTACATCGCTGTAAGCGAACACGCACTCGTCAACGTTGTTCTCTTTGATGATTTTTTCCAAATCCGCCTCATCGTAAATCGGAATTCCATTCGGATAAAGGCTTCCCGCAAGTTCGGCGGGATATTTACGTCCGGCAATGTCCGGGATTTGTGCCGCCGTGAAAGCGACAACATTATAGTTTTCGTTATCTCGGTACACCGTGTTAAAATTGTGAAAATCTCTCCCCGCCGCACCGATAATTACAACATTTTTTTTACTCATAATTTATTCCTCCTTAAAATTTTATTAACAATAGGTAATAGCGCGACTGTCGCGATAACGCTTGCAATCCATTGAATTGAATTAGAGATCGCAAACGATAGAGGCACAGGCGCGGCGGCGCTTCCGCCGGTTGAGAAAATAACGGTTGCCGCAATAAAATATCCAACAAGCAAAATCGCCAAAGCACAAACGAAAGAAATCCACAAACGAACACTCGCGATAGTTTGCCTGTGCGCAATTATGCCGACAACAAGCCCCATAATTGCTTTGATCACAAGCGTCCATGGCGCGAATATTTGCGGGCCGAACAATATGTTCGCAATGGAATGTCCTACTCCGCCCACAAACGCGCCCGCAAGCGGCCCGAAAAATATAGAAGTTATAAATATAACGCTGTCCCCGAAATGAATAATTCCGCCATATGGGGAAGGCACTCTCAGAAATCCAACAGCCAATGTTGACACCGCCGTTAAAAGCGCAATATATGTAAGCTTATCTGTCTTAGTATAGTTTTGGTTCATGGTTGTCGTCTCCTCATCATCTGGCACTATGCGCGTGGCAGATTGCTATTGCGAGTGCGTCTGCAACGTCGTCCGGCTTCGGCACTTTTTCCAAATTCAGTATAACTTTTATCATTTGCTGCACTTGATTTTTGTCCGCTCGCCCGTATCCTGTAACCGCCTGCTTTACTTGAAGCGGCGTATATTCGAACACCGGAACTCCGGCATTCAACGCCGCGATAATCAAAATTCCCCGCGCCTCGGCAACCGTAATCGCCGTTTTGGTATTCGTATTGAAAAAAAGTTCTTCAATCGCCACGCAATCAGGATTTACGCGCTCGATAATTTGCGCAACCTCGTCATAAATTACTTTTAATCGGTCGAAGATATTCTCTCCGGCTTTTGTCATCACCGCGCCGTAATCGACGACCGAAAACTTGTTCCCAACGTAATCCACAACCCCATAGCCGACAATGGCAAATCCGGGGTCGATTCCTAGTACCCTCATAATTTCTCCTTTTTATATGACGCCCTTCGGGCGTTGCAAAGCCCGTCATTAGGGTTCGCCGAGCCGGCGACCGGGACGTTTCCCGGACCCTCATACCCATGCGGGCAATGTTGCACTTGCAATTTGCTTTTTTTTTTGGTACAATTGATTTATTATACAGCAAAATATTTATTTTTGCAAGGGGGAATTTCAAAATTGTTTCATTATATTTCGGGAACTTTAGAACATAAAGGCGATAATTTCGCGGTAATCGACGCAGGCGGCGTGGGATATAAGCTTTACGCAACTTTGCCGACCTTGTCAGCAATCGGCGACGTCGGAAAATCGGCGAAGCTTTATACATACCTCCGCGTGGCGGAAGATATTTTCGATTTATACGGATTCGCGACGCAGGAAGAGCTGTCAACATTCAATATGTTGCTCAGCGTGTCCGGCGTTGGCGCGAAAGTCGCGGTGGCGATTTTGTCAACCGTAAGTCCGTCGAAATTTGCGCTTGCGGTTGTTACGAACAACGTAAATACAATCAAGCAAGCAAGCGGCGTCGGACCAAAGCTGGCGCAACGAATTATATTAGAGCTTAAAGACAAATTTAAAGGAGCAGATTTATCAGATATGCCGGGCGACGAAGTGGTCGGCGGCGTTTTCGAGAGCGGCAACGAAGCGGTTTCCGCACTTATCGTACTTGGGTATTCGCCGCACGAGGCGAAACGCGCGGTTGCAAGCGTTGATCCTGCTTTAGAGTTGGAAGAGGTTATAAAATTAGCGTTGAAGAAGTTGATACGGTAGGGATTTGCCGCCTGCGGCGGGCGTTTTCGCCGTTGCGGCGACGGGCTTAAGGCGCGTTGCGCCTTCCTTATACCATTCTTGCGCCTAATGGGCGCGGGTTTTAGGGTTTTGCCCTTAAAACCCATTTTGTCGCTGCGGCGGCGAGCTTTTGCCCTGCCGGACGGGCGACAAGGGCTCTGCCCTTGGCAATCCCGGTCGCCTATGAACGCAAACACAAACTACGCGATTTGCGCCAAAGCCGGCGACAGAAAAACTGGGTTAGCGAACCGCATTCGCGGTAAATGAGACTTAGCTTACGTATTGTGTAAGCTGTAGTCGAATTATCCAGCGACCAACGGGAGTCGGGAAAGACTAGCGAGATAAAACGCTGCGCTCGTTTGAGACCGCCACGCGCCTAAAAGCGCGAGATGTTGTTTGGTCGAATGCGCTATGTTTGTATTAACTTTCGCGCCACGTGTGCTTGGTTTTTAAGCATGTGAGTCCGCAAGACGCTTTTGGTCAAGTTTTTGGCGCGCAAAAACTTGCGGGATTGAGGCTGAACCATCGAAATTTTGATTTCGCTAATGGTTCGTCCTTGCAGATGGCTGTGGATTCTTGCAAAAAACGCAAGAATCTTACGCCCCTGCACTTTTCGGCTACCGCTTGCGAACATTCACGCAAGCGAAGTCTCAAAC
>Ga0131853_10006330_pt1 | contig 21357 bp, 9 predicted proteins | sample TergutLab28metaG_FD_92764 | JGI IMG/M metagenome (GOLD analysis project Ga0131853, IMG submission 92764) | Labiotermes labralis P1 segment gut microbial communities from Petit-Saut dam, French Guiana - Lab288 P1 (version 2) (version 2) | ecosystem: Host-associated > Arthropoda: Insects >... | reverse complement strand
CGGTCATAACTCCGTAACCGTCCAAAATCGGACACATGTTTATATGAACTTTTTTGATCACAAAGACCTAGTAAATCACCTCCTGCAGTTATGCCCTAAAGTCGTGAAACACCCTGTATATGAGTGCTCGTTAGTGCTCGCTATACATGTTTCTTGATCTTGCACAGATTATCTGCAAAACAAGTGTGTGTGTTTTTGTGTGTGTGTGTATTGTTATTCACTCGTTTATTGAGTTTTTCAGAGTGGTTTCTAGAACATACTGTGTGATCGAACAATAAAGTTGCAGAACGGATGCTTTGTTGCACATATGGTTTGGTGCATACATCAATTGCAGCCAGTTTCTGTTTTTTGGGTTGTGACTGCCTGTGACTAGCTCACTCAGTTTATCCATAGGAGCCCCACACATAAGCTGTGTTTTTGTTTGTTGTTGTGGAGCAGCACAATAAACATCAAGGGTTATCTCAAATGTGGGTGGAAAACAGTTGCAGAAGTGTGTTAAATGGTTACAATTGTTTGTGGACATGAAGCTCTATACTTTGCATATCTTTGAATGGTTTAAAAGATTAAGAGAAGGGCATGAGGAGATTTGGAAGATGATGCCAGGTGGGTGGCCGTCAGTTGCCCAAAATCCAGAAACAACTGTAGAGGTTACACACTGTTGGCCAGAGACCATCAAGTGACACAAAAATTGATGGAAGATCAACTGCATTAACTTGATGAGTCAACAGACTCTTCTCAAAGATTTGGGAAAGAGGAACATACGAGTTCCAACAATAAAATATTGAGATTAATTTTTTTTGTAGCTGTATTGGCAATACTGCAGCATGCTAACACAGACAACCTTTGACCTTGGTCCTTCCTCCATCCCCACTTGTAGTGGCATGACTTGCAATGCCTCAGTGTGGAGTAGGTGCTTGAAGTGTCAGACATGTTTGTGAACCTTGTCATGGAAATGGAAGCATGGAACACCACTCAGTGATAAGTATGCCATCTTGGTGACAGTGCCACCACAACACATGGAAAACTTCAGCAGGCCTTTGGAGATCATGCGATGTCAACAGCACAAGATGAGCAGCGCAGCAGACTACCATCAGCAAAACGGACAGGTGACAACACAGCATGGGTAAGAGAACTTGTTTGATCCAATCAAAGATTAACAGTCAAAATGATTGCTGATAAAGTGAACATGAACCGGGATACCATTTGTTTGATACTGACTGAAGAATTTGGGATGAGAAATATTTATGCCACAATGGTGTCCAGGAATCTCACAGGGCAACAGTGGGAAGCACGGTTGAGCGCAGTTTTTGACATCCAAATGCATTACGGTGATGCAGCCTCCTTATTCACCTGATTTTGGACCTTATGGCTTCTCTTTATTTCAAAAAGTAAAATAGGTAGTGAAAGGACATCATTTTGAGTCAACAGAAGACATCCAGAGGTCTGTAACACAGACCTTAAATGACATCCCACAAATTGCATTCCAGGAATGCTACAAACAATGGCAGTACAACTGGAAAAGGTGTGTGCAGGCACAAGGGATGTATTTTGAAGGTGACCACATTGTAGTTGATGAATAAATAGAATATAAAACGTTTTTTGGAACCATTTCCATTACTTTAATGTTGGAACTCGTATGCGTGAAGCTGGTTTTGCAGCGTTACTGACAAGCTGATTCTGGCATGATAGTGAATTACTTCATGTTGAATTGTGGTGTGGTGTTCAGCCATCCACTTGACCCAGCACCAGCCAACTTCTTTCCATTTCCTAATGTGGAATTGAATTTCAGGTGAAGATTCCACATTATTGAGGACTTGAAGAAGAAGGTAACCTGTGAATTAAACATTCTTACTCTGGATGTGTGATGGCTGTTTCACGCAGCTAGTAGAAAGAAGTATGTTGCAGTCAAGGGAGATTACTTGGAAGAAAAGTAAAAAACCGTTTTCTTTTTATTTTATGTGTGTCTTCCCCATAGCATAAATCACAGAACTGTTTTACCTTTATCTTTTATTGCATATTGCAGGAGGTTCTTGAAATCTGGTCGAGGTTTGCTGCACTGGTGATGGCTGTCAATGGTTCACAAGGAGCAATGGGTGGACTACCAGTTGTAGGATTTGTAACTTACATTTTTATAAATAATAGCAGTTTCATAAGGAAATAATCAACATACAGTGGGACTGTGGCAGAACGAGTATTGCTTATAATAAACTCCACTATTTTGACAAGTCTTTGGCACCTTCAGTTCTTTGTGTTACATACGTTAAAACACACTTCAGACTTCCCGGCTTAAGATTTTTTCCCACCAAAGAAGTCAAAGTAATTTAGTACCAACATTTTTGCATATGATTGACATTTACTGTTTGTTGTCCTTCTAATGTGTTTTCCTGTTAAAACTATTTCTAGCCTAAGAAGTACAAACATTTTAGACTGCAATAACTTTTCACCCATCTAATATATTTTTACATCATAATCTTAACAATTTCCCATTCATTCAATTTATTATTGATATATGCAGGTGAAGTAACACTCACAGTTTGTAAAGACTCATTTTTCAGGGTGGTTTGTTACATGGTTCAGAAGTACATACAAGGAACTCAGTGTTAATCTGTGAAAATATGTGGGGGGAAATGATGTCACATTCCAAGTGTAATTTACATCACTATTCAGCATGGGTTTAATGGAGCGCATTGTGACTTTAACTGCTTAGAATATAGTAATGTAGATTTGATACTTCTTGCAAGAAGAGGCTCTTCATCTACCATTTGTGCTTGTCAAAATATCTCTGATGTTTCTAGATGGTGTCCAAATGAGTATTGGAAGTAAAACTTGAAATGTTGTTTGGTGGCAGAAAAGAATCATTTAATGTCGAATTGATATGAAGTATATCCTGGTAAAGGGCATGTGAATTCTAGGCTTACCCTTTTAAGACTTTTCCTATTTCATAAGCTACATGTGTTGAGTTTTCCTGGAAACATCTGAAGAGGGTTTCACATTGTGGGGAAAAATCTTGTATGCTTGCCTTTTCCTGACTCATTTCCTTGTGAAAGTCTGCACTTGAATTTTCAGTGATTGACAGAGTTACTTCATGAAGCATCCTTCTTCAGCAGGTAACAGATGCTTATATACTCTGATTCTACACATTTTGTAGAATCAGAGGTTTATTAACAATATTTATACATTCTGATCATCAGACATGAACCTACTCGTGTGTAGTTCTGTCATAATTTGCTTTTTATACTAACCTCCTTACAAGCGACATCTTTGCTTTTCCTCATATTATTTATGTTTTCACAGAAAATTAACTTTATCTGCACAAGCCATCAGCTTCTTTGCTCATTTTAACTTCTTGTGTTACTGGTTTTTGTAGATCTTCCTAATGTCATATTCCGAAGTAGAGCTGAAAGGTGGTGGTTATTAATTGTCTCCCTCTTTTGAACCATTCTGTATAGGATTAGATTAGATTAGGAATTGGGTTCGAGCCCTAGCGGTCCCGATACACCTTGGCCTTATTCTGAATAGGAAATATATATCAGATACTCACCTGTCCAGACTTCACTGCAGATTTCTTTCAAGCACATTTTAATTGACCTAACTAGTTTCATGGGTGTTTCAAATTCAATTATAATATTGTGCAGAACTGCCCTTATGATTGAGCTGTGGGCTATCTAGAACTCAGCAACGAACTGATACACAGCTGCCCTGTATTCTTATTTTGCCACTGTGTGATGAGAGCACAATATGAGATGCGTAACTGATCTGTTTTGTCAACATCCACAGTGATGATCCTTGGTAATTTTGTCTGTATGTGGAGTTAACCCTTTTGTGCACAATATCAGGTGTAACCACCTTTCAGTGAGGTGAACGCCTAGTGTCAGGTTGAGTGGACAGAATTTAATGGCTTTCCTTATATGAATTCCAGTCATCTGCAGCCACACTTCCCAATGGGCATCGAGTTCTGACACTAAGGGTTCAGTGTTGTGAGAAGAGCGATGTACCACAATTTGTGTGTTGTTGATATGTAACATGCCTTGACACTACAGTCATTTTATCACCCTTCTTATGGGTACAGTAATGCACTCCGTCTAGTGCTGAGTCAGTTATTCTGAATACAAGAAATAAAAGATGTAATGCTGAACATAATCGTTTCATCTGCTGCTTGAACCTACATGGTGTTCAAACAAGTAAGGACATTTGACTCCAAAAGATGTGACCCAAAAGCAGACAGTCAATTTCTTGCTATGGAGGGGGTGCTGATGAATATGTTGTGGATTTCTAGGTGCCCAATGCTGATAATTCTGTTTGTTCACATATTGTGACAAGTAGAATTGTAGTTTGTCATTAGGATAGTGCTGATAACAGCAGCATCATTCTTCAGTACGAGAATATATTCAATTTTTAAGACATGCTGCTTAACCTCTGCTATATTTTCCACAAAATACCATTATTTCATAATCTTTTCTTTTTTCGTTTTAAATAATACTGTATTTATCTGAGTGCAAGACCACTCTAATACTACCCACCAAATAAAATACGTCAGCCAAGGGAAAATGTATTTATCCAAATTTAGGAAGACCCCCCATAAATAAAACATCTGCTCAGAAAAATGTTCTACAATTAACTGCACACACTTGATACATAATGCATGTCAGATTCTGTCTGCCTTTACTAATCAGTGTCACTCTCTTTATCTTCACATTAATGCCTTCATATTTCTCACACTAACTCCTAACTTTCCCATCCTGTTTAGTGCCATTCCACAACATATCACCATCAGTCCTATCCTTTATATTGGATATACAGCACTTCTTAAAACCCTTTACAATCACTTCTGTTGAGATGTGCTGCCATGCCATTTTGAACCACACTGATTAAATAATACATTTATATTTCTTGGTTTATCAACTTACTTGGACCCATGAAGATTCATAATTTTCATCACAGATGACGTTAATGATGTGAGGAATTTACAGTATGTGTTTGTTTTTTCTGTTTTTTTTTTTTTGGTCATGTCAGTGGTCTGGTCCAGCTTGAGTTCATGGCCGTTTTTAAGGTTGTTAATCTGTGGAGTGGTCCATGTTTTATTTTTGAGTCTTGTAGTTAATTTTTAATTTTTCAGTAGCCATATTCCTGTTACTACGCTTGGACTAGATTTGTTCTCAGGTGCATATATTAACAAGTTTATGTGTCTAGGGCACACATTCACTGACAATAGCTCGGACTAAGCGATACACTAGGTTAGGTGCTTCTGTACGTGTAAACGGAAACAGAGCCATCTTCTGAAACATCCTGCCATGATAAGCAAAGTCCCCCCCCCCAAAAAAAGATTGTGTCAGGTAACAACATCAGTCGTGCTGTGTTCTCTTTTTTAAATTTTTTGATGCTTGAAAATGGGACCGAAAGGTTATCCCGAAATGTCGGTAAGGAATTTTGACTGTGCACCGTGTAATATCCCAGAAGAGCGCAGATCTCCTGTAATGATTTAGTAATGCAGGCCATGGTTTGGCTCCACATGGTTCAGTTCAGAGGAGTTTGGCTTGGCATGGTCCACTTGGCACTTCATGCATGAATTTAAGACAAACTCACATTTTAGCACCAAATTTAAGGGAAAATGCTTCATCTAGTATTGGAGTAAATGTGATACTTTCTCACTAACAATGCCCAAAATATTTAAATATACGCCCTGGTCAACTGATGGTTAAGCATTGTTGTAACATTCAATACAGAACATTGTAACAGTTAACCAGATCAAACTGTGTACAGTTACCAGAATTCAATTTCTATATACTCTAACTCATTTAAAAATTAAGATGATTGGACGGTTCAGAGTGTCTGGATGATGTTCACAAGACAGAAACTCAGTGTATGGTTGTAATAATGACTGTGCTGTCCCTTTGTACAGAATCCAAATACGGTTGTTGGTGGGCTAGTTCTTGCAGCAATGTCATTGTTTGCTCTCATGTCTCCACACACTTCTCAATAAAGCAAAAGAAATAGGGTTGAAATGGCAGTTTTTTGCTTATGCCACAGAAAAACTGTGACTGATTGTTGATTGGATGTCTGATGACTGCAGCAACCAAGTTGAACGGTAAGTATCTAATTTGTAACATAATATTATTGTGTAATGTATATATGGACATAACCATGTGGTGAGTGCATGAGTGAGTATCTTTAACTGCGTGGTCAGTTCATCTGTAATATTTAATAATAAGAATAAAGAGGGGCAGGTATTGAGCACTGTGTTCAGTAGCAATATTGAATGAAGATGGGTTTTTGGTGTATGATTCTGTATTCAGGTGTTCTGAATTCTCTCTTAACAGCAACTAGTGGATGACTGCCATCTGGTGTAGTGGTAAGTGTGTGCATACTGACAGCTGTCTTACAGCAGCCGGGCTGAACATCTGGTGTGTTCAGATGCATTGACTGCATTCTGTTACAGCTGAGTATCATGGTGTAGTGGTTAGGTCAGTATTTGTCAACCTTTTTGAGTCGTGACTCAGATTATGCCAGTGGCTTTATATTGCAACCCCTGGAGTCAAATAAAGATAGGTATAATATGAAACAAAAAGCATGAATGGTATAAGGTATTTGACATTAGATGATTGAATGAAATGATGTTAAACATGTATGTTGTAAAATCATCATGCAAATGACTTTGTTGTGTCCTACTCATAATAAATTGGTGACCAATGGGTTGAGAGAGTGCTAAATGATGTCCTATTGCAACCAGTAGCCAAGTGTACATGGTATAGTAATAGTACTGAATACCCCTCTGTAAACATCAGTAACCACTCATTTTGGTATAATGAGTGGTGAGTGTGTTTAAGGATACTGAATGCTCTCTTGCAACATCCAGAAGATGAGTGTGATGTGTAACGCTCAGTGTGCACAAGTATACCAGTATTCCACTCTGAAGCAAGCAGTGGCTAAGTGTTACATTTGGTATAGGTTTAGTGTGTTCAGCTGCATTAACCTTTAGCAGACAGATCTAAATGCCAGTTGTATCTCTTGACAGTCCAAATTTTTCTGGCTTATTATGGACATTTAAATTGTTACCAGGTAAACACAGACACATCAGCATATGGTATGCTAGTCCATTTGCCAGTATGTTTTACAGACCAGCGTATGTTCTCATAGGACAATAAAAGTTTAAATGCTCAGTAACAGTAGTCAGTAGTTTTCATATGTACTGTATTGTGTGTGTTCAAGTGTGCAGGATGTAATGTTATAGCAACTAACTGTTGAGTACCACGTGGTGTAACAATTAGCATATTCGTGGTTACTGAACGCTACCTTACCAGCAGTTGGGTGCTATGTGGTATACTGGTTAGAGTTTCACCTGTGTAGTGTGTTTAGATATTGGCCTGAACCCCGGTGGGTTTCTATTTTCCCTCTGAATGCCGACAATCAGATGTCACTTTTCCCCATGTGATTCCCACGTTGTTCCTGGGAAGAACAATGTGTGTGCAGTGGCAGGGGTCGGTCTTTGCTGTTGGTGTATGTTGTAAGAAAGTGGGTCATGTCTTGTGTCATTGTTTTTGAAAATGGAAGGTGGACAGCAAGCACAAGTATTTGAGGTTCTTTATGTATTACATATCCATGCATTAAAGGATGTCGTTTACTTGTGTTATAAACCAAACAATCCCTACCACTGTACACTTCTATGCTTATCTAACAGAATGTGAATCAACTGTACACATCCACCAAACAACATAAACACACCCTATGGTACTGTATTTTAAAAATAATTTTAACTTATGATAAAATATTCATGTTTTATGATCATAAGATTTGTCATAAAAATTTAAGTGTAATATTGAGTGGTTTTGTCATCCATTTTTGTCCTATTATTGTACATTAAGTGTATTCTTGTTACAAGAATCCCTGATGATGATCATGGAGGTGTCCAAAACATGTTGCTGATGAATAGTATGTGAATGTGCATATTTGTAAATGTGCATTTGTTGGGTTGTCATTACGTAAACAACATTTGAGGTTGTCACAGCAGTGTTGAAGAAGATTGAAGTCTTCTAAAGATATGGGGCCATGTTGATAGGTACATAGCAACTGTCATTCAGGAACAGCTGTATTCATCCAGCCCACTTAGAATCCTGAACATGGAGGCAGCAAAATCAGCAGTCAACACAGCATCATATCCAAAATGGCTTTGATCTTTATAACACAATGTTTTACACAAGGAAATGAAGGAAATTTTGTGTAAGTGTACACAAGTCTGAACAGGCAGACGTAGAAGTGCATTATGCCAGTGATATTGGTGTGATCAGAGAAAAACATATTCAACATAGGTGGGTCCCAGGGCCCCGTGGATTGGCTGGCCCCAGTAATATGTACCAGTTCCCCTCACCTCTCACCATCACTGCATAATACTGAGCTGCACAGAGAACTGCAAAAGGAGCACAGTTGTTTAGTGCAAGCAGAACTGCTTGTTTTCAGCCACTTAAGATGCATAGAACATTAATTATCTTCAGCACATTTTTCTCAGTGACCTGCAGTCCTTAGAGAGACCAACTTTCACACCCACGTGATAAACCAGGTAGTGTACACTGTCGTCATGAAACGTATTTGATGTACTCCTTCCAGTGACATGATGTTTTAGTTGAACGATGAAACTCCACCATATTTCAGCTTGCAAAGTTTATGTGGAAATTGACAACACCCCTTGCAGTGTTTCTTATTTTGGATGATCAGTTTTGCAACAGTTACTGCTGAACAGTGTACTGAGAAATGTCCACTGTGGATGAAGTAACATGGGTTTAAATTCGATGGTGGAAGTTCAGTGAATAAAAGGATGGAGGAAGATGAATGATTCTGAACTGAGTGACAGCAGGATGTTCCCACCCACACAAAACTTTTGATTGTTGTGCAGTAGAATTCATTTAATGTGGCACTTGTGGGATCAGACAGTTCTGAATGATCATGCAGTACCCATACTGAACTAGCTTCCTTAAATGTAATTTTTTGTTACTGCCCCTTTACTGGGCTGCACAACTAAATAGAGGAGTTTTCGATTTGTATGTGTCGTGCAGGTGCTGGTGTTTTAAATTTTTCAGCCAGCCCCCCAAGAATGTGCAATTGTCAGTTACTTTCATTTCATCACAAAATGACTGAACACTTTTTTTGATTATCATAGGCTTAGTAATGGGTTTTCTTTCAGAGCGCATTACTCTAAACCATTTTCACAACACCTTGTTCATTTGGCTAATTTTGGCTCATTCATGTCTTTCACTTGAAATGGTTCTTCATATTTTCACTTGATGCCATAAACAATTGTATTTGGCCCTTCTGTTTCATTATATCACAGTTGATGATGCAGTGTTGTATGAAGCCGTAACCACACTTTGGCTTTCGTCAATTTCAAGCCTGGGAATTACTTCATGTTTCTGAGGAATCTTTAAAGGAACATGTTTCCTCTTGCCGCAAAATGTTGTTTACTCATCTTTGAATGTTGTAAAGCCATTGTAATAGCTCATTGGTCTCAATAAGGTCCTCATAAGGTCATGGAATCAGTATGATTGTGTAAAGTTAACTGACAGTGAAACATCTGGTCTCAGAACTATTTTCTTCAAGGTCCAAACTATCAGTTATGCTGAATTACAGGAATTCTACTCAAATTGTAATAATAAAAATAATGACACTTTTCTTATTTTGAACTATTGGCACAGTCTGTGGTTGTTTGTTAACTGTGGTAATTTAGGTGGTGGTATATTAGGATAAATATTTGTAGGAGGGACATTTTAGAATTAATACTTACTGACCTGTACTTCTTACAGGGAGTTGTCAAGTACATTTGCACAGTTACGTGACCACATCAATGAAGCTACTAATGACATAGATGCTGAAATCAAGACTTTGGATGAGGAAATATAGCAGCTGGAAGAGGCGGCCAATTCAGCCAAAGACCTACAGAACAAAGCCGACAACATAACAAAACAGTTAGAAATATTTGATGATGAATTTTTGAAACTATGCAACTAAGGTGTAGCTTTTGACTGCATGTGACATCTCATAAATGGTAGGTGAGGCTGTGTCCACATGATACATGGTCGTTTGATAGCAAACACTACATTAATCAGGCAGATATGAAATGTTGTAAGATAGTTGGTTTGTATAGGAAGTTAAAGTACGATAAAATTTCATGGTACATTTTGATTAAAGTTGTTTATCTTCGGGGAATTTTACAGTTTTCTTCAAATTAAATTCATTATATATACTGAAGCAATCTATATGGCACAGTATCAGAACGTAGAATCAAGGTGTTTTCTTACAACCAGGTTCCTGCATGGTTATCGGTTAATACTGTTTCTGTAATGTTGTGTTTTGTGATCAAAAACCTGGGTGTATGTTAATCTAGTTTTATAATCTTGCAACTGAAGGTTATAAAGATAAGTCACATACTTTAGATGACACATTTCCATTAACAACATTTCATTAAAGTGATGTAAAAATTATCCTGGTTGGATAGCATCATTCATTTTTTAAATCCAAAAACTAACCACAGTAACTGTTTACATGTGAATTTGACTGCACAGTATGGTTTATTAAGTACTCACAGAACCATTTCCTGAAATAATATAAGTTTCAGACTGACAGCAGTAGCTTTCTGGGTGGAGGTCTTAATGAGGTGATCTAGATTTAAGACTTTGGCGCAGAAATGTAGCAATTATACACAAATGGTAACAAATTTGAAGAAATTTGTTCTTTGTCAATTTAGTGGATTGTTGATTTATGTGCATCAGCTGTTATAGTTTTTCTTGTGATAGGTATTTGAACCAGAATTTTGAAGTTGCCTTTCAGAGAGTTCAGAATTTTGGCAGTGAGGTGCAGGATAAACTGAGATTAAATGTACATCTGCAGGTGTTGGATTAGCTGATCAAATGTATGAGGGCACAGACAGCTCTGTAATGGCTACAGTACATGCACTGGTGTGTTTAAATTAATTCAGATTCTGTCCATATAAATATCAATTGTTTTATTAAATGGAACATGGTTTTAAGTTTTCTATGTAACATATCTAGACAAGCAGCCACCTGTGTATATACAGAGATTAAAAAAATAATTACACTATTTAGCTTGATATTTCATTGGGCCTTCCTCCAGTGTTCTGTGACAAGCTGGTAGGCCAGACATGCAGGGCAGCTGATCTGACACTTAAATATGCAATAATTGACCTTTTGTGTCCAAATGACAGGTTTAGCTGGCACGAAGTGTGGTGCTGAACACAGTGAAGGCCTATTTAAACTGGCACCAAGAATGTGACAATTATGGGCCTTCATGGGCAGTCATGTGGTATATGTATGTATCATTATCATCATATATCTGTCATGGAGTTGGGCCACTTGTTGACCCATTCTGGTCTCATGTATCCCAAAGTCTGTTCAAAGGTCTACCATGATTTCTTCTGCCAGTTGGGGAGTAGTGTTTCATTACCCTTGGGTAATCTATTTCGAGGCATTCTATTTACATGTATGCATGTTTGTGTGTGTGTGTGTATATATATACTTCTGCAGCTGGTTTGCTGTGTCTTCCAGAGTTAAAATGAAGTTTGGCTGGTCATTGTTATCTTCTACTCCTCTAACCCCTCTCAGGTCCCTGAAATACATTTCACAACATGTTTGTATTATTGCGTACGTACTGGGTCTGCTGGCATGGCTGTTTTTTCAGGATTTGTTATTATTTGCACTGGAGTCTATCTCAGGAGAATATGAACAAATGACTTCAGAATGCAGTACCCCTTGACTCTTATTACTGATGCTCAGTTTAGGATCCAAATTTTGTATTGATTACACCGAAGTAAACTAAAAAAAGTTACTACTATAACTTGATTATCACTGTTACCAACTTTGAAAGTGAAAATAGAGGTATGTGGCTTGAAGGTGGTTCCTGTGTGGGTACGTGGAATGGTCCAGGGACACACTGAAAGGGATCGTGGAGGAATAAAGTGCAGCACAGAGCTCTAAACACCACTTAAGTCCCTGGGTCTACTGCCATGTTGCAGTAACTACAGACATTATGTGTGGTATCATGTGCTGCACAAGTAGACAAGATATAACTTGGGAGGTTTAGAACATACAAGAAAGCGAAGTATAAGGACATAGTTAGTTCCAAGCGTGGCCTATGTATCAGCATTCATTGCTTTTGTAAGGGTGCTGCCTCAAATAAAATCCAACCCTAAAGATATCTGTGAACAAGGAGGTTACCGATGCGTGGTGTATGACATCGCACTTAGATCTGTACCATTTAGTAGGCGAAATGTGAGCTGTGTGATGATATTTTGGTTTTCAATTGACTGATAGAAGCATTCAACAGTACATGCATTTAGAAACTTCAACTAAACCAGTCCACACTTTTAGGTGAGAACAAATATGATATCTCTGGATGCAATTGTAAACTAGCTGAAAGCCAGCTTCTGTGTCTTACAGAGTAAAGCAGCTGGATTTCATTTGCTGCAGAGAGAACATCATGATAATGAGCACGCAGAATATTACAAGAGGTCAGCACTCCAAGGGTGCTGATGATTCCATTATAAAGAACAACACATGGAACTCCAATCAGAGGGATGCATACACTGCAGACTTTTATTTAATTAAATGTGGAGACTCCTTAACATATGATTGTTTAAGAATCATCATTGTCATCATCATCACATGGTCTTTACAACATGTCCATAACCTTTACCAAAGCAAGTTCTTCAGAGAGTGCAATATAGTTCTTCCTTTTTCAATTTTCAGTATTGTCTAGTTTCAAGGTCATCCAATAGCTGCTATGTCTTCTTCCTTGTCTTTCTATCCCTTCCATCTTTCCATCTATATGTTTTCCTTCATTGTGTTTTAGAAGGGTACTTTCTGTGCAAGGTATGACCAACTTAGTTAGCCTTCCTTTGTTTTATTGTATGTATGATTGTATGATGTTCCTTTTCTCATTGACTCTATGTAATGCTTCTTCATTTTCCACTTGATTAGCCCAACTTATCTTCATCCTCTTCCTGCACCACATTTCAAAACTTCCAAGCTGTGTCTGCTCTATTTTTTTAAATATCCAAGTTTCAGCACTGTACAATGCTATGCTCCAAATGTAACAATTTATTAGTTTCTTCCTTACATAGTCCAATTTGCTGGTGTTAAAAGTGTCTTTTGCTTGTTTGATGCTTTTACCATGGCAATTTGGGACGTAATTTCACACATTCATCTTGCATCATTTGTTATCAGTCTGCCCAAATAACTGAAATACTCCAAATTCTACAGTTGTTGTTTACTTTTAAAAGTCTGTACTGGAGATGTTCCCTTGAGATCCTCATCACCCTAGTTTTTTCCACATTAATTTTCATTCCATAGAGTATGCATTAAAAATTAAATAGCATAATTTAAATTCCTGTCTGCAGCAGACTACACTGGGCATTTAATTCTGATGCTAGAGGGTTGGTACCAGCTACTAATACAGAGAGATCTTACTATCATGTCCCTGAGCTTGGGCGCAACCGCATACAAAGTCTTGATCTACTGGCAATTTGTTCCTGCATTAATCCTAATGCTGCTAACATGGAGAATATGGTGAGCTCCAGATAATGCTAGCAGATGGGATTTAACTCAGCATTTAAAGGGTTAAACTTTCCTTCTTACATAGCACTGTAGCTTCAAAGTAGGCCTCATACTTACTGCCAATATCACTTGACAAGTGATGACATTTGTTTTGAAATAGTTAAAAATTTTTCCTTGAGAATTACCCATAATTCTTGCAGATAAATTTGATTGCCCTAAATTTTATCTTCAGTTTATTAACAAAATAATGGTATGAATTAATTTACCATAACAGACAGAATTTGTGTCTTTAAGAAACACAGGCCTTTGATTTTGCATGCACACACTGCAATTTAAGGGCATGCAGGGGAGACTGCAATTATAGCATGTCTATATTTGTAACAAGCATGTTATTTTGGCTGGTTACATTCCTACTTAATGTTACTCATGTCTCTCCCAAGAAAAATATACAAGTCTTCATATTCTTATAATAAATCAAATTTGTGAATGTCAAAAAGACTTTATATATTGTTTTTGCCCAACAGTGAATGTGTAATGAAAAAATTGCCCACTCTTCTGTGTACTGTTATTTTTCTTGGCACCATTGACAATGAATACATATTTTATGTAACTTTTGACTACATTTTGTCCATGATGTATTTTGCAAATTATTGCAAATGAAGCTGATTTTGGTGGCCACATGGTCTAAGGTGTGGTTCTGTACCTGCTTGCTTGGTGGGATTGTGGGTTGGAATCCTGCCAGGAGCATGGATGTTTGTCTCTTGTGAGTGTTGTGTGTTGTCAGGTAGAGGTCTCTGCATTGGGCTGATCACTCATATAGAGGAGTCCTACCTGCTGTGGTGTGTCATTGAGTGTGATCATGAAGCCTCGATAACAAGGAGGGCCTGGCCCGATGGGTGCTGTTGCACCATGGGGGGTGGGGGTATTGCAAATGAGTATCCTGTCCAGTTGAATAAACATCACATGTGCTTGGAGACTGCATGATATCCATTTGTAATAAAGATGACGAATCAAGTACTTGTTAGTGCCGTTAACAGCCTCTCAGTTATTGCTGGCAACAACCCTGCCATATTGCCAGAAAAGAAGTCTGTGTATGCCAAGTTGTATTTTCCTGCTGCCAGGACAAATTCAGTTGACCAGTCTGTATACAGTATTTATTAAAACAGCAATAATGATCCCGTTTAAGTTTAGTATGAGGCGGTGTTTGCAGTACCAGTTAAATTGTATCAGCCATTTTTTACAGTCTACTGAATGTGCAAATGTGCAAGGATGAATTGCAAGATATAATGTTTGGAAGTTTGATACTCATAAAGACGTTCAGAAATACTGAAATAGGATGTACGTACCAAAAAAAGTTCTCTGTTTAAATTCCAGTGCTTAGGACTGTTACCTCTACCACCAAGAACTAAGACAGGACCAAGCCTGGCTATTTTTTGTACCCAAGGGTTAAAATCAACAGTTTTCACATACACAGTAAACATAAAATATGAAGTCTTCCCTCTTGCGTGTTTTGGTGGTCACCTGCCATCTTCTGGGAGCAACACCTAAAGCATGTATGATTTAAAACCTAACGAAGCCAATTTACACACACACACACACACACACAAAAGGAAGATGTTGCATTAATATACTGCTTGTTATAATGTGCAATAAATCAAATTCGTATTGTGTTTATTGTTCGGTTAGTACACCCTGTAAACATTTAGTATGTGATTTTTATTATCTTAGTGCATGATGTATTTGTAATAATAATCAGGTTATGTCCTAGTAGATTTTCAAATCCCGTTGATATAGCAGAATGCGGCACAGTGGCGTGTATGTATCTGGAATTCCACTTGATGGACTGCTATAGTTCATCGATGGTGTTCTGCGAACATACATAATATTGCAATCTATAATGGATATTGTGCTGTTCTGTACACGTCAAAGCCCAACCCGCCGCTTCGGCTTCTTCCGCCGACCACGCGACCTTTAATGAAAGTTGTTTCCGGTATGCTTATCAGTCAGAAATAAAACTGCAGCTCTTGTGTTGGCAGTTCGGATTTTTCCGGCTATCACGCGGACTTTCACGAAGGACCCTGCACTGCTGATTTAAATGCCAGCAATCGCACGGTCGGAGCGCGGTAAAAGCGAAGTCTGTATGTGTGGGCTGGCCACAATGCATAAGCAGGTGTTGATGTATATCCGGCATACAATCGAAGCCCTGTTTCGTTCCTACACGTTCTGTGCACTGTCACAAAACTTTCTATCCCGCAATGCAGTACACTACCTCGACCGCTGGGCGCCAACAGCACGCACTGTTACCGGCATCTCAGTCACTCGTTACCGAGGTCCGAGTTTGAACTCCAGGCACCGCCTCTTACAGTTTGCGCCCAACTAATGAGTCTTGAACTATCTAGAGTTGAAAACTAACTCCGCGGAGCAGAGTTCTTCTTGAGAAGCTAACAGGTACTCAGGAAGTTTCTCGCATTTTATGGAACACGAAGATTCGTTACCACATTTACAACAGCCCGCCATCGAACCCCATTTAGCTACACCAATCCTGTTTATGCTCCCATAACACTTCTTGAAGATCCATTTTAATATTCTCCCATCTACTCCTTGGCCTTCCAAGTGGTCTCTTTCCCTCATGTTTCCCCACCAAAACTCTGTATACACTTCTCCTCACCCCACAAGTGCTACATGCCCCGCCTATCTCATTCGCTATTTGATCACCCGAATACTGTATGGTGAGGAGTACAGATCACTAAGATCATCATTATGTAGTTGAAAAGGTTAATCTATGACGTGTAGGGTGACTGGTTTTATTATGTTCCTTGACCTGGGGCTGGGAAAGAAAGTTCACCATCTGATTTTAGTGTCCTCATTAGCTAATTCTAAACTCTGGTGAAATCATACAGCAAGCAGCAACTGTATATACAGCACATATGACGTCATCTCACGAGGAAACATGGTGATGCCCAGCCGTAGTTAAACATGTTATATTCTCTTGCACGTTTTCTAATATTCTACCCACCATGACCATATAACCCGGTTTCCCCCATGATCACATAGCCCGGTTTCCCCTAACAGACATGTGAGTTGGCTGTGTTGCTGCTCGACTGAGAGCGATCTAAACGCTGGGCTGTTGTGATCGTGCTTTGTTTGTCGCTGAACTACTAGAACTTAGGAAGGGCGTAACGACATGTTCATAGTCTGCACCCTGTACTGTACTGGGATCCAAAGCACTGCTTTATTTTGTCTCCTGTCGTGGCTGTCAGCATCACGCCAGTCGTAAGGAGTTCTCCGTGGCATTCTTTTACACATACAGACACTGACTGAGGAGTTTTCGGTTGACCTTGACATTGTTTGAGGAGAGGAAAGTCGACCGTCCTTTGCTTGTAACCAGTAACTGATTTATTACATTTAACAACACATTGAGCTGAAGTGCAGTCGTGTTTTGTGTGTGTGCGTGTGTATGAGAGAGATAATAAAACAATTTTTGTAGTGTTGTGTGTGGTTACAGCTGTCCATAAATTTGACTTTAGGCTTGTTATAAACGAAACACCTAGCAAACGGCGACCAGTAGAAGGCAGATCGTGCAGTGATAGAGACTCGTGTTGTTGACAGTGTGTGTTTTGCGCCGACATTCGTTGCGAGTGTTAGTGGACGCTACACAAGTTGTGAAGCTCAGTTGGGTTCTCTTGAGTAACAGACAATATGTCCCAAAAATACTGCGCAAAGAATTTTTTTCGAAACTGTACCATTGGTGTACTCTGAGAAACTGTTAAGATGTCTGACAAAACTGTGCTTATGATCGTTATGGCTCTGAAAGTATCTCTGTACCTACGCAGTTCCAAATACAGTTGTTAAACCCAGAGACAACGTTTTTCACATATCTTACGAATTTTTACAGTCCTTCGAGCGCATGCTGCGGCATTGTTCTAAGAATGGGCCACGATATTTTTCTGTGACATCCTTTCTCTTGAATTTACATTCCCAACGAACACTTTGTAATGTATTACGTTGGAAACGGACCTTAAAAAGGGTAAGAAACAAACAGCGTGGCAAACCAGACAGCCAATGAACTAACAGCGTAACACTGAGGCGCGTTCGCTTAACCAATGTTGACGTGGAAAAGCAATAAATATTACACATTCTGAGTGTGATGTGTAGCCTAAGGTATACAGCTTGCGATGCGCATGTGTCGTATTACTTATCTGTGGCCTGTCCGGCTTTCCCGTATTTTCCCACATTATCTCATAAACGGCACGATTTTCGGGGGGGGGGGGATTTATTGAACATAAAATGTGTGTTTTAATTTTTCTTTACAACATTTGTCTGAAATATTTCTTATTGGAAGAAGAATTCAGCGAGATATTATCATAATTTTACACAGGTCTTCCTGTAAAGCACGCCCAATAATTCTCAGATTTTATTGAAAGTTTGATTTTCGCGACAGATTTTCGAAAACTGTTCAGATATTTCACGAAAATCCGCCCAGTGGGAGCCGAATTGTTCCAAGAGGATGGACGGACAGACGGACATGACAAAGCTGGTAGTCGCTTTTCGCAATTTTGTGCATGTACTTAAAAAGAAAAGAAAGCAACAAGTATAAGACGATACACGAATGCAATTTTGCTGTGTCGTATAATTATGCCCGCTGTTTGATGACAACTTTTCGAAACGTTTTTCCTCTTAAAGGATAGTGTGAGGGCAGGCAGAACGGTAATGTCTCTAGGATACGGTGAGGAGTTTGCTTTCCGGGGGCGATAAAAAATTCATAGCCGTCCCTCGGTACAACACATCCATATAAATCTCTGGACGTTACCGGGCCAATATTTCCTCATTTTCATGGTTCGGAGGACGTACTGAAGTGTGATATATGGTTGCTACCATATTACTGTGCGGCTAGCGAACAAAACGTGTAATGTTTTCGCTTGTTTACACATTCACTCGTACATCGCAGTTTTTCACTGCCCGTTCACACTCACTGTATCCCTATAATATTGGGCGTTGTCATATTTTGGGCTGTTTATTAGTGAAGCCGATTTTTATGCAATTCTGGTGAGGTGTCACAGCAAAAGGACAGCTGTACCAAGGGACCAGACACGGTATATCTCCGCATACCCCGTCCGCCTAAATGTAGAAGCAAACCACAAGCTTTAAATGTTGTGGTACATGAAATGGGTTCGAACACAAGTCATAGAAACTAAGACTTAGCCTGTTCCTGTCCACTTAAAGGGAAGAAAGTTCTTGATTTCAAACTTTCGCCGTGTTCTGAATGTTGTATGCTTTCTTCTGGGTAATTCCTCGGCGACTGAATTCTGACGCCGGGGAATTACCCAGAAGAAAGCATATGAAAAAAAGTCGTTAAATGTGCGCCTGACGTAACAAATTATTGCGCGTTACCTCGGTTATTTCCTATAGGGTTTTAGTTTATGAAAAATACGTTATAGAAGCATTTGCAAAATTGTGAAAAAAAAAACTACTAGCTTTGTCGTGTGCTCGTCCGCATGGAACAATTCAACCCCCCCACTGGACGGATTTTCATGAAATTTTATTTTGAGTTTTCTTCCAAAATTTGTGGAGAAATTTAATGTTTCACTAAAATCTGACAAGAGTAACGGCTACTTTACATGCAGACCGATACATATTTTTGATCATAGCTCGCTCAATTCTTCCCAGAATGGGAAATGTTCTGTACAAAAGTTGTAAAGGAAATGAGAACACACAATTTTTGTTCAACAAATTCTTCTTTCTAAAATCGTACCGTTTATGAGAAAATGTGGAATAATATTGTAGAACCGGGCAGACCACAGATGAAAATATGGCACATGCGCATTGCAAGCTGGGTAACTAAGGCTACAAACACACACTCACAATATGTAGTGCTTACTGCTTTTCCACTGCAACAATGGTTACATGAAAGGGTCTGCATGTTACGTTATACGTACATTGCCTGCCTGTCTTGTTATGCAATGCTATGAATGGCGTAAAAATGATAAATGGGTGTATTTCCAATTTCTACACAACGTTTTTCCATATCCTAGTAAAACAGGATCACGATCCCCTTTTGCACCACATTCAGCTGCTGCACATGCGCAGAAGTCTTCCTGTAAGCAGTAGCAGTGCAGGCTGAACCTGTACAGTGATTTTTTAATTTAAAGGCGCGGTACAATGAAAGAGTAAAAGTTTCCCGATTTTAAATCAGTCTGAACTCTGTTTGGACTCTATGTTCAGGTGCGTTTGCATACTCACGAAAAGCGCCTGTTACATTCGTCATGTCCGTCTGTCTGTAATTCTGCGAGTATCAGCACAGCTGCCACTGGAAGAATTTTCGTGAAGTTTGATAATGGGGTACTTACATGTAAATGTTTCGAGAAATTTCAAATTTTGTTAAAATCGTACACAAATATCGGCACTTCACATGAACACCTAAGAAAGTTTTATTGTTGTCGGCCATATTAAATTGCTACAAAAGCTTTCTTTTCCAGTGAAATGGTGTCAGACGTTGAGGAGAGCGGAGGAGGTAAAAACATTACGCGAACGCACCACGGTGGTACGTTATAAGTATATTACCTACCTTCTTTTTTTTTTTTGTCGCGTGAGATGATTGCTACCCGTGTGTACTCTACAGATACCTGCAGAAATTCATATGAATATTTATGCACGGCGTTCTTTATGTTCGCCCGATATTTGCGAAGATTTTTCTTGAACCGTCTGTTGTAAAATTCATAAATATTAAATTTCATGTAGAACCATTTAGCGGTTCTCGGTTAGAAAACGGAAGGTTATCACAGTAGACTGATTAAGTAACCATGCTTTGTGTGGTTTTGTGTGGTTTTGCGCGCGTCTGTGTTAACCCGTCGCAAATTTTGAAACTTTGACCGATTTTCATGAAATTTTCTAGGAGCGTTTCGGTTTTGGGGACCACCCAAACGCCATTCTCTACCTTCGGTAGGACCAACATAGCGGACACTTGACACGGTGATGTGAGAGCGACATTATTGACACGATCACTAAATGTTAAGTAATAATGTGTTTGGAATAATTATGCGACATGTTACTTTTTATATAACTTAAAATATCAACATATTGGAGGCGAATAAAATTTAAATTTTGGTTTTAGGATGGTAACTAATAAATATTTAGGGATAGGCGATTGAAATATATTTTTGTCAGCCAACAATTATAAAAAATCTTCTATGTTAATTTTGACGAACATTTTATTTTAGTGTCATGTTTTGATATTTTGATAAAATTTTGTTCATGCTCATTCCCCAAACAAAAACAATGTTACCCGTCCAGACATACATGTTATTTCGTCCTTATGTCATAGAGGATAAGACTTTATTTATTGCACTTCGTATCTGTTGGGCTAACCTGATAACATGACAGTGAGCCTCATTACAAAACCGCTGTGTTAACTGCAATTAAAACAAATATTCAGCTAAGGACGCTTATGTAGAAATAGTCTATTGTAATTGGTGTTTTTGTAACTGACGTGTTGTGTATTCGTGGCCAATAATTACCCAGTAACCTTGAAAATGCAGCCTAATTTATTTATTGTTTGAAGGCACATAAATTTGTAACAATCTGTGTATGGAGATGGTGCAGAAATGTGCAGCGTGTGCAATTTTGAGTTCATTATGTATGTATGTATGTATGTATGTATGTACGTACGTACGTATGTATGTATGTATGTAATTATTTTTTTACACTTATTTACTTATTTATTCATTCATTCCACAGTCTGCCTTACGACAGGTCCATAGTTCCTTCTGAAGTGAATTCTCCACACAGTGCGATCTAGTGCGTCCTG
>Ga0131853_10006328_pt1 | contig 21358 bp, 25 predicted proteins | sample TergutLab28metaG_FD_92764 | JGI IMG/M metagenome (GOLD analysis project Ga0131853, IMG submission 92764) | Labiotermes labralis P1 segment gut microbial communities from Petit-Saut dam, French Guiana - Lab288 P1 (version 2) (version 2) | ecosystem: Host-associated > Arthropoda: Insects >... | reverse complement strand
TTGTTTCGGTGGATATAGCAGTAGACAGACTCCATAGCATTATTAGAGACATTTATGATTTTATGGCAATGGTCTATCACGCTATCATATCTAGCCCGCCAGTGTTGGGTAAAATGTCTTGAGTCTCTGAAATTACCATAAGGCAAAGCGCATATTAACTTTATTGCTTTTTCCGGATACGTCCTCTTGGCAAGAATGACAAGCTCTGCGGCAATAATGTCAAACCCCGGAGCCATTCCGGAAATGAAGGTATCGTAACCGTTTTCGATAGATTTTGTGATTTCGTTAAATAAAATCAATGCAAATCTATCATACTTGCTGCCGCCGTCAAGCGAAAAGTCAAATTTATGCGGCCTGTAACCGCTGAAACTAACGGTCTTTTCTTTGTTTTCTCTCAAATAAAGCACAGCATATCCTTTCATGCGCGTATATAGTCAAACAACCCTAAACCAGTACCATATAACTTGTCCTTTTCTCGCAGAGCGTTGTCATCAGAACCCCGTTCGTGCCTTTAGGGCACGACGGGAACCTGATTCCTAGTTCTGCGAGAAAAATCCTGCGTTCTATGATACTGTTTCAAGATTGTTTGACTATAACCTGCCGGCTTAAACCGTCCGAAAATACAGCCAATTTCTTGCATTACATGTTTACAAAGGTTTATTGATAGTATAAGTATATTTATGCTGTAGTGGATGGAGAGTTATAAACTATTGTAAAGACATGTTTTTTTGCGGGCTGAAAATCAGATATTAGTAATAGGTTTAAGCGGCAGGTCATAACACGCAGACCCCACCGCGACCAATAAAAAAAACACAATACAGGTGTAATACCCATATTGTGACAATAATTTTGTACACGGCCAAGAAGGATTTTTCCAACAAGTTGGAAAAACCGGCTGACGTTTTGACCCAAATTCCGGTCAAAACTACGCCTTCCTACGTGACTTGCAATATGTGTCGAAATGTGATACACTTGTGCAAGCGGTGGGGCCGTTTTTATTTGGTCACGCATGGGGTGCTTCTTCACCTTATGACTTTGGGGTACTGGTAATACGCCTAAAGCCACCGCGCTTTTTTATTTGATTAAATATAGTCTATCAGATAATTTCATACAATGCAAGTAAATTCTTCCAATGATACAGGGAAGAATTTTTTCTTCAGTGCGGTTCGTTCGCTTTATAGCAATGTATGTCTATTCTTTCTAATTTTCATTAGATCACCTCATCACCTCTTCTGTATTAGACGTTTCTAAGTATATATTTGTACTTGCCGCCACCTAAGAAAGGTGGGGGTTTGGGCTATAAGGGTGGCAATACATTCCATTGCTATTACCTTGAGCGCAAGTGTATAATCATGACGATATGGTTTAAAGGATTGCAAAATAATAATAATATAGGGAGTCGCTAAATGATAAAAACATTTAAAACAAAAACATTTACAAAGATGATTGCATTTTTACTTGTGTTAGCTGTATTTAGTCCTTTTGTGCCGACTAATCTTATGGCAATAGACTTAGGCTACGACGACTTGGGGCAACCCGATTATGGCTATGCCGATGATAAAGAGTATCCAGAGGATAATGAATACGATTATGAATACGATTATGAAAAAAAATATCCTGAAGAAGAGCTTATCTATGGTGCAGATACTTATGCGGTACCTTTAACTGAAATTATTGTCGCTACTGAAGATGAGTTGAGAGCTGCGGTTTCTGGTTCGGGCGGTATACCGACTACAATCATAGTTAATAATACCATTTCACTAACTAACCCTGCGCCTGTTAGCAATGCAATTAACATTCCTTCAGGGTATGAAATAACAATTACGGGCAGTGGCCGGATAGAGACATTTAATGTCTCACGTCATTTTAGAGTTAATGGTGTGCTTAATTTAAGCGGCGATATAGTACTTACCAGAGCAGGTGGCGGTGCAGCCGGAGGTATTGCTGTGGCTCCCGGGGGCGTGCTGAATATATACGACAATGCCTCCATTTACAATAATATGATTACCACAATGAGCCAGCCGGTATTTGTTTCTTGGGGCAGCGGTGTTGTTTTAGAAGGCAGCAATATAACGGGTGGCGGCGGAACTCTTAATATGCATGGCGGAGAGATAAGAGATAATACTGCTGTGAATGGACCGGGCGGCGGTGTTGCGATAATGATGAACGCTACGTTTAACATGTATAGAGGAACTATTTCTGGCAATTCATCGGACAGATCCGGTATGGACGCTGGTAATGGCGGCGGTGTTGCCCTTATATCCCATTATTCCAGATTTAATATGTATGGCGGAACTATTATAGGCAATACAACTACCGGAGACGGCGGCGGTGTGCATATTTCGTTGAGTGGGAATAATGCTAGGTTTTATATGCATCCGGGTGCTCAGATAATTGGTAATACTGCCGGTTCGGGCGGTGCTGAGTACCATGGCGGAGGAGTGCATCTTGATAATGGTACTTTTACTATGTATGGTGGCTGGATATATGACAACGAAGCGCATGGACAAGGCGGCGGTGTGGCAGTACTTGCCGGCGGGCCAGATAGCATCACTAGATTTTATATGCGCTCTCCGGGTGGAATAATTGAAAATAACAATGCAAGGAACGGTGGAGGCGTAATTGTGGCTCTAACTGCCGCTTTCACTATGTATGACGGTCTAATAACTCTTAATGAGGCAGCAGGTGACGGCGGTGGTGTTCTTGGATGGAACGGTGGATTGCCTGCGGGTTTTCCGGTCGGGCATTTCACAATGCGAGGCGGCAGGATTATAGATAATGAAGCTATCTCAAACGGTGGTGGTGTAGCTATATGGGAGCATACATCGAATGGATTCCGCTTCTACATGGAAGACGGCATTATATCAGATAATGACGCCGGAGTAAACGGCGGTGGTGTTTATTTAAGGTCAAATATAACATTTGGCATGGATGATGGAGAAATTTCAGACAATGAGGCCGATATGCACGGCGGCGGAGTCTATGTAGGCTATAATTCTGAGTTTGATATGGCTGATGGTAGGATTGACGATAATACGGCCAATTATGGCGGCGGAGTCTATGTTGTTACCGAAGGTCGGTTTGAGGCAAGTGCGGGCTCGATCATCAATAACCATGCATTATATGATGGCGGCGGTGTTTTTACGGAGAATTACTATTATGACTCTCCTTTGCCTGATAATGGCGAATATGGCAATTTAGAGATAACGGATAGCGTAATATTTAATGGAAACACCGCAGGCAACGGCTCATTCCCGCCGCCTATTAACTGGTATATCACGGATATACGAGGGGCAAGTGTATCGCCTGAGGCAGTAGAGCATCCATTAAACAACTATGATGTAAACTTCCGTGCGAATTTTGCCGCAATGTCTATCACAAAAACAGCAGCTCCTACTAGTGTTTCGCCGGGTGGGACAGTGAGATATACGCTTTTGATAGAGAATACGGGCACTATGGAGCTTACGGACTTGCTTGTAACAGACCCGCTGCACGGACTAATTTCAAACCCGATAGTAGAGAGCTTGCCGGAGGGTGTGACGCAGCAGGAAACGGTAGGGACTACTATATCATTTATAATAGCAAGCCTTGAGCCGGGCGAGAGTATAAGCATAAGTTTTACTGTAACGGTGGCAACAAGTGCCGGAGTCGGCAGCGTCATTCCAAATGTTGCGACGCTACGCTCAGAAGAGCATGATTTAACTGATACCGATGATGCGGAAGTTACTGTAACTGCTCCCGGTGGTGGCGGCGGAGGCGGAGGCGGAGGCACACCGGGTACTAATCCCCCTTGGGTATCTAACCCTCGCCCACCAGCATCAACACCTGTGCCTGAGCGGGAGCCGGGGGCTATTATAGTGGAAGACCCTATTGTGAATATTCAGACGCCACCTTACCCTTACTTTCCTAACAATGTCGAGGAGTTAGATACCTTGGATGTCGAGATAGAGACTGAGGAAACTACAGAGCAGACAACAACAAGGAAAAACCCGCAGACAGGGGATATTAGACGTAATATGAATGGTTTGTATGTTGTTTTGATTGTTTTAAGTTTAGGGGTATTGAATTTGAGTTTTGTGAAGCGTAGAGATGCATAGATTATAGATAGGAACGAGACTTTTTTCGAAAAGTCTCCAGCCTGCCGTGAAAGTCTCAGCGGATTTCGTTCGCTTCAAGCCTTTCACGAGGGACTGTAGGTATAAATCGGCCTCAAACCTTGCTTTGCAAGGTTTGAGGCCGATTTACCTCAGCCGGGCTCAGAATTTTCGCCTCGGCGAAAACCGCTCCCTTCGGTCGCGTCCGGATTTTCTTCCGGTTCCAAAAGCCCGTCTTGCGGATTAAATTCGGGAAACCCTTCGTTTCCCGAACCCTTCCGTTGCCTACTAATGAGTTTATCGACAATCTGAGCTGGCTTTTTTCGAAAAGTCTCTTTTTTTTATTATTTGATTAAGCCTGAGTACAGTTTCTTATATTTGATATGATGTGCTATAATTATCCTAGGTTAGCCATATCAATTTGTACATAATATGGTGTAAGTAAGAAAAAATTATGCTGATAAATATTTTTCGGGGACAAAAACTATGATTTCAAAAAAAGATATACTGACATTTGGAGAAAAACACCGTGTATTATGGCAAGGAAATGAATTTATATATATTCTTCCGCATCCAATTTTAAGAGATTACATTGCTAATTACACTATAACATTCCCTACTAAAGAGATTATGTCTGAGCGTTATACTGCCATGCCTGATGGAAGTGCAGCACTTGCTGTTGAATTTGATACAAAAAACTTATCTGCGACTATGTTTGGGCCCGCCACAAAGCCATATTACATTGGTTATAATCCATCTGAGATGCTGGTAATTATTGAATTCCATCCAGCAGGATTTTATCAACTTATTGGCATAAGTCAAAATGAACTAACTGACCAAATAGTTAGCTTTGAAACGGTCAATACCATTTTATGCAAGTTGCTATATGAAGCGATTGAAAAAGCAAAAGACATCCACGAGCTGGTTACGAACCTTGATAATCTATTGCTATCTAGTATGAATGTAAATTATCACCCACAGATAAAGCTAATATTACAGAGTATCATTGATAGTGCTGGAAATACTACACTAAAAGGACTATCAAACGAAATTAATTACAGTGAACGTCAACTAAGTAGAATTTTTAGCCAGCATGTGGGGGTAAGTGTAAAATTTTTTTCAAGGTTAGTTCGTGTTAATAATTCCTTTCGATTATTACAAAATTTTGAAAATAGTATCACTTTAGTTTCAAACACAATGGGATTCCATGACTTGTCGCATTTTATCCATGATTTCAATTCTTTATGCGGAATCACGCCACAAGAGTATCGTAATAACATGTCCGACTTTTACAGTGCAATTGCGAAGTTTTCAAAGTATAATTAAGAAGTTCCAAGTACAAAAATAGGGAGAGAAAAAATAATGAAATTTAAAGAAGCAACTATAACTATTTTGGTGAGGAAGGATTATGGGGCGTGTTTTGATTTCTACACACAAAAGCTTGGCTTAGTGCCTGTTTGGGGAGATAGAAATGGTCCGTGGACTGGCTTTGGGGTGAAAGAAGGGGAAGAACCGTGCCTTGCCATCTTCGCAGCAGATGCTCATTCGGCATACAAAGGCTATACTCAACCGAGTGCAACAACGCAACCAGATACCATATCGTTTGGCATACCTTCCGATAATGTAGATGAAGATTACAAACGCCTAAAAGAAGCAGGGGTAGAATTTATAGGCGAGCCTCAAACTATTGAAGATTGGGGAACGAGATGTGTTTATTTCAGAGACCCAGAAGGTAATTTGATTTCATTGGATGGGGAAGCCTAATAAGGATCTAGGCGCTGAGAATAGCAAATATAACCTTCCAATTGGGGCAGTTAGTTTGTATGTTGTTTTTTCTGTATACATCGGTCTGCGTCCTTTTTTTATACTCTCTACTTTAGACGTTTTTTTCTCGTAGGACGTACGATTTATGGGAATTGTTAGAGAGGGTTTGCTGTGATATTATTGGCTCAAAAGTATTAGGAGAGATGATTATAAAAAAAAGCAGATGGCTGGGAACTTTGCTTAATGTATCCGATATTGAAAAGTCAAAGGCCTTTTACTCAACGGTTATGGGGATGGAAATAATTAGCGATTTGCCTACTCACGTAGTATTAGGAAATGTAACTGAGTATGATGCGCTTGTTCCGTTACTTGGTCTGCAATACGATTTTCCTGCGTTGGTAGCAGGAGATGGGTATACTACGCAACCAACTGGGGCAAAAATAGAAATGAGTACAAAAATACACAACACTCAGATTTACTTTGAAGTTGATGATTTGGACAATATGGTGGCAGAGCTAAAATCAATTGAGGGAATTGAGATTCTACATGACATTGTAGAACTCAGTTATGGTCCACGTAGTATGCGTTTTTATGACTATGACAAACATATTGTTGAAGTTTCTGAAAGCTTTGGTGATGCGGCAAAACGTTTTCTAGCGCATGGGTTTACTGTTGAAGAAATCGCAGAACGCTTTGGGGATTCTGTTAATCATGTACAACAGCTTTTGGATGACGAATAAGCATTAGAATGTGTGGGCGGTTCGGCTTCAATAACGAACAAATCTTATATTTTGAACAGGACACATCGTTATCGTGTTTAATGCGATATAATTAATTCATAAATACTAGGAGAGATGTGTATGAAAAACAAAATGAGTAGAGCAGGGATTTTGCTTGGGGTAAATGATTTTGCAAGAGCAAGAAATTTTTACGAAACAGTTTTGGAGCAAGAGATAGATAATATTATTGACGGCGACCATGTCACCTACAAAAGTCGTATGGCCTTGCAGCGTGATTACAAAGGAATTGTTGAAGGCTCGAAAGATTTTGCCGCCACGCCAACTGGCGCAAATTTAGAAGTTAAAGCCAAGGCGAATAACTATCAACTGGCTTTTGAGGTTGAAGATATTGATTACTGGCAAGCGAAAATAAAAGCGTCCGGCGTTGACATTATCCACGATGTACATGAGTACGTTTGGGGGCAGCGAGTGATTCGTTTCTACGACCCTGATGGGCATATTATCGAACTTGGTGAAGATTTAGAAGTTGTACCAAAGAGATTCCTTGCCCAAGGACTTACCGCACAGGAAGTTTCAGATAGGTTTGGATATCCCTTAGAGTATGTACAACAGCTTGTGGATGCCGAATAAGCATTAGAACGTGTGGACGGTTCAGCAATCAGCGCTTACTGCTATACTTAGATTTGGAGGTTCACATGATTGAATCATTAAAGGCTCTTTTGGCAGATTGGAAAGAAACGAGAGGCATTACGCTAAAGTTCGTAAATGAATTAAGCGATGCAGACCTTGATAAAAAACTGCCCAGAAAGAAACTAAATACCATAAGATTGCATGTTTATGAATTAACATTGGGGCAAAGAGGTTATGTAGACTCTTTGACTACAAAAATTGCGGTTTTTGGGGATGAATATTTGAACTATGAAAGCAGGCCAAAACAAGACCTTCTTGAAACAATGGCAGAACTTGACGCTAAACTAGAGAAATCGTTAGAGCTTATGGACGGTACTGAAAGCATCGAATTCTTTGGTGAACAAATAAATGTACATCAACTTATTTCAATGATGTCAGGGCATGAACAAATGCACATCGGTCAAATTATTGCGTTTTGCTATGCAACAGGGATAGAAATCCCCGAAAGCATAGTTGAGCATATGAATCTTGAAGGATAAATACGTTGTGATTTCTTTTTTCAGTAAGCAAGCCATACAAAAATGGATACCTCGCTAGTTGGGTATCCATTTTGTATGGTTATTTATAAATCAGTTCTGCAAAAATAATATCTTCAACGGAGCGTTTCGAGTCTTAGGTTTGGTGGTGAGTTATGTGTTACTGACTGTTTCATCATGCTTTTAAGCCTATTTTCAGCTACTTGATGTACATCTAAGCAATATTGGTGTAATTCGCCATTTTTAAGATACTCGCGTAAAGGTCTGGTCTGAGTTATTCGATACAATACATCCGTCTGAATCCGTGTTTTAATAACGGCTCGGTAGTCGGCGACTTGATATTGGTTGCTTGGCTCATTTGAAAGTCCTTAAAGGTTCATATTTGCGGTGCGTGAAGCTGCAAATATAAGCGGTCTGCGTCCGATTTCGAAATTCCACCTTAAAGTCTGACCCGTCTATGTAGTGGCGCAAAAAGGCGCAATAAGGAGTGGTGGAAAACCCTCCCATATTTTATGGAGGAAAATTTACATTTTATATGGCATGTTGTTGCCTTGTTTCGTATGATATATTTATTTAAAATGGATGAGAAGAGATAAATATGAGTGGCAATAACAATATCGGTAGGGCTGGATTCTTGCTTGCAGTATCATATTTTGAGAGGTCAAAGGCTTTCTATGAAACCGTCCTGGAGCAAAAAGTAGCAGAAGAAAGTGAGGGCTTTATGGTCTACTTTGAAAGTGGGGTTGCTCTGCAACGAAATTATATTGGGATAGTTGAAGGGATTGAAGTTTTTGCCCCGCGTCCCACTGGAGCAAAGTTGGAAATGAAGTCAAAACCTAACAATTGCCAAGTCGGTTTTGAGGTCGTGGACTTGGATTATTGGGTTGCAAAGATAAAAGCGGCAGAAGGCATTGAACTTGTGCACGATTAGCTGAATATAACTGGGGGCAACGTGTGTTACGCTTCTATGATTATGACGGGCACATTATTGAGATTGGTGAGGACTTGAAAGTTGTGGCAAAGCGATTTCAGGCGCAGGGGCTTACTGTAGAGGAAATTGCAGAAAAATTAGAGCTTCCGTTGGAGTATGTGAAACAGCTTTTGCACACTTAATAAGCCAGACTGTGTAAAAACAAAATGCAAAAGGCAGAATGCACAAAATTTAATTCTTACAGTTCACATGAAACGCTCATAGGATATAATAGAATTATGACTTTTATGTTTAATTGAAGAATTTAAAAATTCTATTGGTTCTGACAGGGCAAATACGATTTTAAAGATTGACTCCATTTGTGCAATATGCTATTTGGATTTTGTTTTTACACAGTCTCAAGCGTTAGCCTCTGCATTGCAACCAATAAAAAAACGCTATCTGGTTTCGGCCGATAGCGTTTTTAGAATATAAGCAGTTTACGCTCTGTTCATAATTACACTTTTAAGTCTGTCTTTTATCTGGAGTGGTGATAAAAGGTGGAATGATGGAACGTGCTATATTATTATACTAGCCATTCCTCTTGAAAAAACAGCGGATTATTAGGCTTATTTGTACGAAGCGTATTCGAATAGGGATTTAATCGCTATCAAATAGGCGATAAATGCTTTGGCTACGAAGCATAAGGATTGTACAAAAACAAATTGAATACTATATTCGAAGGTGATAAAGTGAATGAGAGTTATATGCAAATGCAAAAAAGGGTGAGCAAAATGATATACGAGATAACGAATAGAAACGATTTGAAGTTGTACGGGGGCAGGCTCAGGCGGCCAATTAATTACAAATGTAAATGACAATTTAAACATAAATGATTCAGTGAAATCATGTTGGAATAGATACGAGATTATTTAATATAATCGAAAATAATATTTTCCGGCAATCAGAGAATAAAAATATAAAATGGTATTTAATGACTGACAACAAAGCGTATAAAATTGAGTCAAAATCAAATGATATTAACATTACGCAAGAAAGGGAAGGATATTATATGAACAAACTAAAATCAAGAAAGCACCTGCGTATAACAGTTCTTTTGCTTTTAATAGTTCTTCTTACTGGTACGGCCTTTGCGGCTGCATCAGGCGTACTTGTTTTTGATGGTTCTATCGCTATTAGCTCCCCGGCTAACTTATATAACGTAATTATTCGCCCAACCGATTCAAACAATAATGGTTCAGGTCCAGGCTTAACAAGTTATGCTTTTTATCCTAGCCAGGGTAGTCAAGAAGTATCTGTTAATATCGAGTTTTCGTCGGTGGCCTCACCTGGAACATTCCAAAACGTTGGTTTTGAATTCTATAACGGTTCTACGGAGCCTATTAACGTTACGGGATTCACCTTAAACTCGTTTAGCGGGGCAGAAGCGACGCTTCCCGGATTCATCAATACTTCTATGAGCAACTTGCCTACTTTTGCACAGTTTCCTATTAGACTTGAGCCGGGTCAAGCAAGCTCAGCTTACCATATACATGTGGGATTGCTGGCGGGATTTGAACAAGGCGTATATCCATTTACAATAATGTGTGATTTTGAAGCTGCAGTCTAATATCCATAAATATAATAATCGCAAGGGAGACTCGGGGAGCTCCCTTGCGATATATAATGGAATTATAAAAATTACAGCATTACGACTCACCATCGTCTACGCCTTAGTGCTTATAGTTGTATACATGATATATCTTTATATTCCTGATGGTTTGGCTACTCAATATAACAAATGGGTTCGCCCTATGGTGTTTTTATCATTGGCAGTTGCAACTTTCATGCTTTTAGGTCGTGACGAGCGGCCTGTAGCAAACAGAGGGATTGCCAACAGAATTGCTATCTCAAGTGTTATATTGTATGGTATTGTATTTGTTGGGGCAATAATGTTGCTTGGCGGGGCGTATAATATCGCCACTCCAAGCTTTTCAGTAGTTTATTGGAAAATTTGGACAACAGGCACATCATTTTTATCATTAGAGATTATCCGCTTTAAGCTGATAAGAAATGCAGACAAGAGTATACAGCCCGCTATTGTAACCATACTAACAATAGCCTACACATTTGTTAATTTAACAGTCCTTCGTGGGATGATTTTAGACGAAAATAATTTCCAGATTTCCTATTTTCATCCTTGATGTTTTCGATCGTATACAATGTAGTTATTTCTGGCTTTGCGGTAAAAGGCAGCTTTGTAAGTCAGTTGATTGTTGGGATCGTGTATTTTTTGTCACCGCTGTTTTTACCTGTCTTGCCCAATGTGCAAAATATCACTTGGTCTTTGGTTAGCTGTGGCTTGCTTTTTCTTAGCTGGACTTTCTTGTCGCGTTTTACCGACAACATCGACAAAAGCCACTCTAATCGCATAAAAAGAGGTTTAAGATATAGGCGAAATAATTATTTGAGCCTTGTTTTTTCTGTAGCTATTTTAGTTTTGGCCATAATGTTTTTTAGAGGGGTCTTCCCCTACTACCCCATTACAGTTATGTCCAATTCTATGAGCGGCACATTCGAACGAGGTGCAATAGTTATCGTTAGACGCATGCCACAGGAGCAAGTATTTTTTGAAGTCGAGCAAGGACAGGTTATACATTTTAACTATGGAAACGCAAGCTATCTGCACAGGGTTGTAGATTTTCGATATACCCACGATAGGCAGCGATTATATATAACACAGGGAGATGCTAACCCCACGGTAGACTCTACTCCTGTTCAGCAACAAGATATTTTGGGCATTTCAAAATCATTTTTTCCGCATATAGGTTATCCTAAGGTTGTTTTCCACAGAATATTTAACAGGCGTTAACGTAGGAGCAGTATATGAGGTCTAAGAACAAATTTCACAAATGGATAATATTGGCTTGTGGCTTAATTATTATTGGCGTTATTGTCACAGGGATAATTTTTATAAGCTCTTATCTCAAAGCGGCCAATAATACTTTTGTCATCAACGGCGAAAATATTTCGAGGTTTGATGTGCATTATTTATATAATGATTTTTTTCCTGACAACCCAGTCCCGCCTGATGTTCATTTTTTAATGTCCTTTACTGATTTTTTTAAGATTCATAATTATTTTTTTGTGGAATTTTCTCAAGAAACCAAAGTTGAATACGATTTTTTAGCGTCAATGACTTTTGTGATACGAAATGCCGTTACACCTGACAATAACCTAAATCCCATTGTAATGAGAGATAAAATGGTGCTGGCTGAAGGGTCAGACTCTATTGTGACATCACGTTTAGATTTTTTAGACTTGGATGATGACAATTTATACGGAGCTTTCATTATCGACCCTATGGAGCTAATTGGCCTTTACAGAATTTTTGTGGAAACGCAAATCCACCAAATGGAAGAACGAAATATTATGGTTATAGGAAACCGTAGTTTTTCAGCAGAGCTGCTTGTAGATTTTTCATTTAATCTCTATATGCCCGAATTCGACCATAAAGAATCTAGCGTTAGTGGTTTTCGCATACCACTTTCCAGCGAAGTGTATTCGCCCACAGCAACTGGTGATCCTAGATTTTACACAAGCTTAAATCCAAACACGAATCAAGCCACTTCATTAAGCATGCCATTGATTGCAGTATTATTATCGCTTTTAATCATAGCTTTGGCAGGACTTATTTGTTCAATAAGGAAGCTATTCTCGGGTTTTAATCCGACAGAACATGAAGCTGTTGTTATTTTTAGAAAATATAGGAATGAAATTGTAGGCTCTATCGATCCTATAGATATTTCTGGATATAAAATAGTAAAATTGGATGATTTTAGCGAATTGTTAAAACTATCAATCGGCCTTAACAAGCATATCGCAGGATTTAGAAACGATGAACGTGCAGAATTCATCACTATAGTGGATGACTATGCTTATGTATATAACATTGACTTTGCATCTTAGGAAATCCATTAGACAAAATCCAACCATTTAGTCTCGAACTCTAGCAGGACTTAATGGTTGGGTCTGGAATCGCTTAGTGATACACTATAAGTGTATCCAATTTTATTTATGTGATAGACGCTACCATAGGCGTCTAGTGTATAAAAGTAATAGAGAGCAAAACATACTTTCATCTGCTGTTGAAAACGATTCACAATTGAATAAGCGTCTTGTTGAATTTAAGAAACTTTTGGAGCAAAACAAAGTTATGAAAGAGTTTGACTCGGAAGTTTTTGAAAGAATGATTGAGAAAATTATCATCGGTGAGATTGACGAGCGGGGTAATAAAAAACCTAATAAAATCGTTTCGTTTTTAAGATGGGTTTAACATCAGATGCTTATGCTCAACTTATTAGGAAAGCCGGTAGACTAAGCAAAAAGAGTAGTGGGGTTGAAGCCCCAACAGTTGAACTTGAAAAAAATAATACATGTTCCCATAAAACAGGACATACAGTTGTCGTCATCAGTGAATGTGCGACAACCTGAAAATGTTGATAATACTGAGCCAATCTATTAGTTTTTGATTTGTGAAAATTCGTTTATTTATGATATTCATTCATATGACTCAAACCAAACCCAGCTTAGATAAATCTAGACTGGGTTTTGGCTAATTTAAGCGTAAGATTTTATAATCAATTTCCGATGGCTCTATCAGCCCTGTCCATCTTTTGTGGATACCGTCAGCTTATAATGGTTAGAATTTGAAGCCTCTTGGAGGTACAAGTAGAATTATGCAGATGTGTGCATATTATCAGGCCAGATTATCATACCCGGTAATAGGTCATCTACTGTTTCCGGACGGCGGCGCAAGATGGTCATACGGTCAATAAAAACGCTATTATTTTCGAGGATAGCGTTTTCTTTTGATATAAGCAACTTTTAAAATTCTTTTTTATTAGCTGCCCATCTCAAGGGGTTTGCACAAAGTATAAGATTGTTCGCCCTTACGGTGACGATGGGTCTTGAATGCGACATTACTTGACGTTTTTTGTCAATAATTAAGATATTATTAAACCTATACTACTTTAGTCTACAATATGTTACAATGAATCCAATTAAAAGTCATTTAAAGAATATATACAAAAAGTTATATATTTTTGTCTTTAATCTTATATAATATTGCACGTGCTATTATAAATAACTTTATGAGAGAGGTATTTATAATGAATCACAAAAAAGAGAATTATGGCAATAACCTTGAGTTTTTATACGAGGCTTTATTAGGTAAAGGCATTCTTCACGATGAGAAGTTTAGAGAATTAGCTTTTCTTCTGTTTAGCCAAGACATTGACGAGATTATCAAGGGTCTTGAGGGCAGCTGTTAGCTGCGCATCCGTTAAATCTTCACTAGCATCAATTATCCCACGGCTTATTAGGCCTGCGCGAAACCAATCGAGTGAGCCCGGATGCGGTACTTCTTCGCCTTTGCCACCTTTTGGGCTATCACTTTTTGCTAGTAGATAGTCGGTGGTGACATCAAAATATGTAGCAATGGTCAATATAGTCTCAGAGGAAGGCGTCCTTTCTCGTTTAATATTGTCTATTACGCTTTTTGTCAAGCCGGCTTCCTGTAGCATTTTATTTACAGATACGCCCTTTTGGTTACACAGATAGCCGATCCGAGACTCTAGGAGCCTATAGTCAATATTCATTAATAGATTGCCTCCTCGATGTATACATTTTGTTGAATTTGATAAAATACGTTTAAACACTCTGTTGATTTGTACAAATTCAGAGTGTATTTTTTGTGCAAAATGACAAATACCGTCAATTGACGGAAAAAACATTGACATTCCGTCAATTGACAGATAGACTGTAAGTATAGATTGATTTGTGTGCATTGTTGCATATGCATAGTTTACAACATAGATTGAAAATAATCAATAGGGTTTACACTAATGGGCTGTGTGGATTTTTGAGCGACCTATAAGAGAGGAGTGGATATGGATATGACAGACCCGAGAATTATTAATATTGAACTAAGTGGATATCTGGAGGCGGATGTGACGATGTGTGATGAGTATTGCGGGTATAGGAAATGTGAAATTGCCCAATGGGAAGATTATTATGATTTTGCTGAGATTGGGGAGGGGATAGTTTGCGAAGATTGTGTTGATGACTGGGTGAGGGAGTTTATTGTCAGAAAACTTTGAAAGCCTGGATAGTGTGGACATGAGTTCGTTGTGCGGCTTTTAAAGTCTGTTTTTTAGTCAATTTAGGAGAGGACGACGACGCATTCTGGAAGGAGTAAGCTAGGAGTCCTCGACGAAAAGTGGCTAAAAATTAGCCAAAAAGGCGTATAATATAACTCATGTCCACGCTATCTAATATCCAAGCGTTGGAATTTTAGCTGCCGGCAAGAGAAATATATCGGTGCAATGAAAAGCCGTGAGGCAGGGTTCCCTCGAGTGGGTAGCGGGCAATATATATTCGGGAAATAGCAAAATGGACTATATCGCAATTTTATTAACGGAAGTCCGGCTTTTATTACATACCCCAGCCTAACCGTTCGCAATAGCCGGACTACTAATAAGAAAATTGCTAAACTGTTAGGAGAGTATAATTCATGAACTATATTGCAGAGATTCGAGCGTATTATGATTGGCTGGAGAGCAATCCGCAGAGCTCAGCGTCGTGCATTGTTTTGTGGCATGCGCTTATGTTTCAGGCGAATAAGACGGGCTGGAAGGCTGAGTTTTCAGTCGCGATATCGACTTTGGAGCTTCGGACAGGATTAAAGCGCGGTGCGATTTATACTGCGAGAAATGCGCTTAAGAGGTTTGGGATTATTGATTTTAGAGAGCGCAGCGGGAATTTGTCTGCGGTGTATAAATTAGTTTCTTTGTGTTTATTTAATGAACGCAAGGACGAACAGGCAGCCGGACGCACTGACGGACACACGGGCGAACCATTAAATAAACAAAGTGAGACAAAACATATTAATATTGATTCGTCGATTAAATCTTCAAATAATCGGGGGAGCAATCATAGAATGTGGGTGAAAAACGAAAACAATGCCGCGGGTGCGCCTAGGAAGAATCGCTTTATGAATTATGAGCAGCATGTGAGGGATTATGATGAACTGGAGATGCTTGAGGAGCTTAGATGGAGGAGGATTGCTGAAAATGACAAAGGACAAGCTGAGTAGATATTTGGATTTGAAGGCAGAGTCTTTACAGCTTACGCAGGAGATTAAGGATCTTTACGATACGTGTATAGCGTCGCCTGCGGGTGTGCTTACGGATATGCCAGGCGCAGGGAAAGGCGGGCTGGCGGCTGATCCTACGTATATGTTTGCGGAGAGGGCTGCTAGGCTGCATACTAAGTTGCTGATGAAGAAGTATGAGCTTATGGAAGCTTTGGAGGAGATTGAGGATGCAATTGATAGGCTGGAGCCTGCCCAGAGGAGGCTTATGCGGGAGTATTATATAAATGGACTGAAATGGGAGCAGGTATGCGATAAGATTGGGTATGCGTGGGCGCAGACACATAGAATACATAAGGAAGCGCTTAGGAAATTGGCGGGGTAAGGGGGGGTATGAACGTAGTCTGTTTTATTGGGTGTCAGGATGCATCCCGTACGGTTGATTGTAATACTGTTTTGGGGTGGCAGATTATAGTATGTGCGAGAGCTGGTATGTTGTTTAGGGTTGGACTTTATGTCCACCCTTTTTTATGTTTTTTTTGTATAACTGCAAGTTGATACACAATGATATGTTTGACTGTGGTAATATGGCATTGTGAAAATTGTATGGTTATCGATTTTGAAAATAGTCTTAGTAAAGCGTAACATTTTTCTGTAAGACGAGGCTGGTCGGTAGCTATTTGCTTGCCCTGCTGGACCAACGAGCAGCCCGGGGAGTGCCGATAGTGACTTGTTAGCGAAGCCCTCGGCGAAGCGGAAGATGCCGGCAGTGCGTTAGCTGCGTTTTCGCCCCGGAGGCCCCGAAAAACAAAGTTTTTTAGGGAGGGATAAGGCGAGTGGGAACCCATTGTTTTAAAGTAAAGCGAAACTTAAGGTAAAGCGAAGCTTTACCCAGGTAGCGAAAAATCTTGAGATGTACTTCTGGATATGGCGGGTATAGCACGTACGGAGGGAACGGCAGTGCTTTAAGCGGTGTTTCTGTTAGGTCGGGCTTTATAGGGCAATAGTGCATAATCTTTGTTAAACCCATTTTCTTGAGTGCAATATGCCGAAGGCAGATTTGCGGCGGCAGACGTTTCGCGGTTTTTGGGAAATGTTGAGAGGAGCAAACGACTGGAGAATGGAGTGAGTAGGTTATGCACCATGCCATAGCAGGAGGGGGCGGGGTGTTCGGCGAGATGGATGGCAAGTTGAAGCGAGGCAGAGCGAAACGAAGCAGAGCAAAGAAAGATAAGTTTGAGGAATGGATGTTTAGAGACCTTGACTCCGAAGAAAGAAAGCTTTTGAAGATGGAGCGGGATAAGCATAGGGTCATTCAGGCGCAGATTGATAGACTTACAATACAGGAAGTGCGGATCATAGGGAGTGTTCAGAAGGTTAAGGCTGAGAGTGCAGGCGAATCAAATGATGATGAGGAAGAGCGGCGAAAGCGTGTGCAGGAGTTGATGAAGGAGCTTAGCTCGGTGCAAAAGATGAAGGCGGATTCGGTTGCGCTTAAGCATAAGATGACGATTGATGATACGAAATATGGGCTTATGCCGAATGTGGATATGGAACAGGCCAAGGAGAATGCGAGAGAGGTTATTGAGGCGTTACAAGGTGAGGTTAGGAGTCGTGGAAATGAGTAGATCAGCAGAAGGGCATAGTTTACGCCCCTGCGTGTTGGTGTTAATGTCACTTTAGGGTTGGCGCATTTTGGGTGAGAATAAGGCATGATTGGATAGCTTAATATTTGCGGGCGACCCGCCGGCACTCTTCACGATGGAGGTCATCCTAAAATACCTGTACTTATTTATTTAGTTTTTCAAGTTTGTTGATTATATGTATTTGGGTGGGTTGTAGGGGAGGGTTTGACTTTGGCTTTGGCACCATTTAGTGATAAGCAGAGAGATTATTATCTTCGGTCTAGGAATTCGTGGCTTAATGTGGCGGAGGGCGGCGTTAGGGGTGGGAAAAACGTGCTTAATGTTATGGCGTTTTGTCATGCAGTTGAGACGAATCCTAATAGGCTGCATCTTATTATGGGGGTAACGGTGGCTGCGGTGCAGATGTATATTGTGGATTGTGATGGATTTGGGATAATGTATCATTTTACGGGGCGGTATAGGGAGGGTAGGTATAAGGACTGGCGATGTATTTACGTTACGACGGGGTATGGAGAGGAAAAAGTCATTCTGATATATGGGGCTAATAATACGAGAAGTGAGCGCAAGATAAAGGGTGCGACTGTCGGGTGCGTCTACATTACAGAGGCTAATGAGTGTGATAAGGCGGCTGTTTTGCAGACGCTTAAGAGGACTATGAGTGCATCTGTGCCTAAACATTTTCATGATTTGAACCCGAAGCCTGAGGGGTATTGGTATTACAAAGAGGTTCTTAAAATTCATGAGAAGAAGCAGGTGGAAGATTCTGAATATGGTTATAATTATGGGCATTTTACTATCTGGGATAATTTGTCGGTGTCAGATGAGAAATTAGCGAGGGAACTTTTAAAGCATGACCCGGATAGTGTGAGCTATAAGCGTGATATTTTGGGTAAGAGGATTGCAATGGAAGGACTTATTTATCCGATGTTTAATTACGAGTTTCATACTGAGGAGGATAGGCCGAGGCCTTATAGTGAGTATTATGTCGGGGTGGACTATGGGCATTCGAATGCGACGGCTATGGGGCTTTTTGGGCTCTCAAATGGGGTTTATTGGCAGATTTCAGAGTATTACCACAGCGAGAGGGAAACTGGCAGGGCGAAGACACCGAGGGAGTATTATGAGGCGCTTTTGTGTTTGTGCGGGGATCTAGAGATTAAGTATGTAGTGGTGGACCCGAGTGCAAAGGGGTTTATAAACGAGATTTCGCATCATAGGAGATTTACTGTAAGAAGAGGCGTGAATGATGTTAAACCGGGGATTTATGCGGTGAAGAATGCGCTGGATAGGGGAGTAATTAAGTTTAGCAGAAATTGTGTTAATTCCATCAGGGATTTTGGGCTCTATACTTGGGATAGTAGGGCTTTTGATGATGTGCCGATGAAGAGTAATGACCATGGGCATTGTGTGGATTTTATTAGGTATTTGGTGTATACGTTGGGTTGGGGGTCGAAGAAATCAAAGTTCATTACGGTGTAGGGGGTGTCAAAAAAGTCTTAGGTTTGCTTTGCAAATCTAAGACTTTTTTGAAGTTACTGTCTGTATAAATCGGCTACAAGCCTTGCTTCGCAAGATCTTGCGGTCGCCGATTTTCCTCACTCCGGCAAAGCCGGAGTTGCGGATAAAAGTCTGCGACGCTAGAAGCAGGGGTTTTGGTAATTTATAATATGTAGGTTTTAGACGAACATAGTTCACCCCTATAGCGCGACCGAATGGGGAGGGATTTAGGCTTTATGCTAGTTACTATTGGAGATTTGAATGCGGCGAAAGAGGTAGAGCGGCTTGAGGCGTTTATCATTGATACGAAGACTACATTTTTAAATAGTCCTCTTGCTTCGCAAGATCTTGCGGTCGCCGATTTTCCTCACTCCGGCAAAGCCCGGCTTGCGGATAAAAGTCTGCGACGCTAGAAGCAGGGGTTTTGGTAATTTATCATGTTGTAGTCTTATCGGGCGGTAAGTTGCACGCGGAGAGTGGGTGTCGGATCGAAAATCTTCCGCCCATATAGGTGATAAGGAGGTGTTTTATGCTAGTTACTATTGGAGATTTGAATGCGGCGAAAGAGGCAGAGCGGCTTGAGGAGTTTATTATTGATACGAAGAATGCGTTTTTAAATAGTCCTGAGCGAGCCGTGATGCTTGAGAATGAACAGTATTATGAGGGAGAGAATCCGTTTTTAGGGAGGGCGGTAAATGCACTTAAGAGGCTTAGACTGGATACGGGTAAGGAGCTGGATTTGTCGCCGCTTTTGGATATTTATAGCAACTTTGCGTTTAGGATAGTGGATCAGCTGGTTAATAGGCTGTGGTATAACCCGGTGCAGATAACAGGGGTAGGAGCTAATGGGAAGCCTGCGGATGTTAAGCATAAGCTTGGCAGTAATTTTGACGATATTGTTATAGATATTGCGAATAAGGCGGCTATCCATGGGGCTTGCTATGCGTTTTGGAATGCAGGGTTTATAGAGATGTTTGAGGCGACTTCTTATTTGCCGATTTATGATGAGCGCACGGGAAGTCAAGTGGCGGGAATTAGGGTTTTGCAGATTGATAAGGGACGAGCTCAGCATGTGTAGCTGTATGAGCTGGATGGGTTTAGCGAGTGGGTTGTGATTGATAATGAGCCAGCCCCGGATGCATGGGCGAGCGGTTCTAAATACGAACTTCGCTCGTATTTAAAACGACCAGCCCCGGGTGAGCGACTTGTAGTTTATCAGGAGAAGACGCCGTATAGGCGGGAAGTGTTTAATGCGCCGAGCATAGCTTTTGTTCAGAGCTATGCTAATTATTCGGTTTTGCCTGTGGTTCCGTTATATGTAAGTAATAATAAGAAAAGTCTTTTGAATAAGCCAATTAAGACAAAAATTAATGCTTATGATTTGTCGGAGACATCTTACTTTGATGACTTTATCAAAACGAAACCTATTTATTGGGCGATAGAGGGATTTAGCGGTGAGGCGGAGGAGCTTCTTAGTATTTACAAGACGCTGAGCCAACTTGGCATTATTGCGACGCCTGAGAGCCTTGATAAAAACGCGAGCATTGATGCGAAGACTGTGAACTTGCCGTATCAGTCGAAGAGAGAGTTGCAGGAGGCTCTGGAGACGGGAATTTTTAGGGATGCGCAGGTGATTAATGTACAGGCCGTTGTTCAGGGGAGAGTGACTGCGACGGCGGTACAGTTTTCGGGGATTGCGGAGGATAATAAGGCGAAGAGCTTAGAGCGTCATGCGGCGAAGTTTATCAAAGGGATTATGGCGATTGCGGGGGTCACTGGCGATGTGCATTTTGTGCATAAGACGATGATGGATGATGAGTCGGTTATGAGGCAAGTGATGATGGCGCATAATGCGGGGGTGCCGCTGGAGGCATTGATTTCTGTTATGCCTGTGCTTCAGGGGAGAGTGGAAGAGGTAAGAGGGTATCTTACGCCAGAAGTGTGAAGCGTTTAGCTCAAGTAAAATCAGTGCCATTTTTTGCACCGGGATACCCCAAAAACGAAGTTTTTTGGGGCGGATCTAAGGCGAGCGGGATCCCATTAAAGCGCAGCTTATGGTTAAAACGATTACCGTACGCAAAAGCCGGGCTACGAATAAGACAATAGTTATATAGCTAAATCACTTTAAAACGGACCAAGGTGAAGCAGAAAAGCTCCGGCCGTTGGCCGTCGGCTTATAGCTGACAGCTTCTGGGAGTTTTCTGATGAAGATGCAATCCGTGTGAAAAACAGCCTTCGCATATTTTGTGTTGCCGGATTCTGGGCAATAAAGCAATTCCGTGTGAAAAACAGCCTTCGCATATTTTGTATTGCCGGATTCTGGGCAATAAAGCAATTCTGTGTGAAAAACAGCCTTCGCATATTTTGTATTGCCGGATTCTGGGCAAT
>Ga0131853_10006326_pt1 | contig 21362 bp, 23 predicted proteins | sample TergutLab28metaG_FD_92764 | JGI IMG/M metagenome (GOLD analysis project Ga0131853, IMG submission 92764) | Labiotermes labralis P1 segment gut microbial communities from Petit-Saut dam, French Guiana - Lab288 P1 (version 2) (version 2) | ecosystem: Host-associated > Arthropoda: Insects >... | reverse complement strand
CATACAGAGTGAAAAATACCAGTGTCGCATAGATACAGTAAGTTCTCCTGATGATGGGCACATAGTTGCCCGAAACATGTACAGAAGTTGAAATAAATATACTAAGAAGTAGTGTGCACCTAGCTGGTTTCATTTAAAAAAAAAAAACCTCTTTCACTATTCATTCCCTTAACAGCTCTTGTTCTCTGAATTCAGGCTATTGAACAAGTCAAGGACTCCTGCTTACTTTACACAAATCGGGCTTTGACATGCCTCAAATTACGTCTTTACTCTCATGTCATTTCCGACTGTGAATGGGCACATAAACTGAATGAAAAGAGTCTAAAAGCTTGGCTGTATGAAGCTCGAGCTTATCATGAAATGGGAGAAGAAGATAAAGCTTGTGACTGTCTAAAAGAAGCAGAGTCACGGAATCCTGACAGTGAAGCACAGATACAAGGCAAGCTATTAATAGGAATAAGTGTCTGATAGCAGTAAGCTTCCTAATTCATGTAAGCCATTTTAATGCTGTTTATAAGATCATACTGCTTAGGAGTTTCCTATCCATCTGGCGTGAATTTATTTTTCGTCTGAGATGATTCATGAAAGAAAAGTGCGATGCCACCTCTCTAGGAGGTAAAGCAGCCCCTCGATGCAGTAATGAAACATAAAACAACACAGTCATTCTTACTGGTTAGGACTGAATTAAGAAACCAATTTCTCTAACATTACTGGTGTGAAAACCCAAGAACATTGATGACACCTATAGCAAATTGTAGCTCGTAAGAAAAGTAACAGTTTTAGAACTGCGACCGGAGATACAATAACTTACATCATAAATTCTGAAGTGCCCTTCAAGTTCTAATGCAGGGATTCTCAAACCAAGGGTTTATCAAATTTTAAGGATTTGTAAGATGCTCTGTTACTTAATACTGATGTGCCAGTAACATGCTCTCAGAGTCACTAACACAAAATCTAGTGTTTAAGAAGATGTAATAACTCAAGTACAGATGCTCCTGTTTCAAATTCAAGTACACAGCAAAGAATCACCAACAACCAAGCATTCTGCAATGGACTGGGAAAGGAAGAAATTTCATCACAAACAGCTTTGTCCAGTTTTCCGCATTTATTCAATATTACAAATAAATTATACATTCAGACAAGATACCCTCTTAACTGAGTCACAATTTGATCATTCAAAGTAACGTACATTTTTTAACTTTACAATTTTACATTTTAAATTGAGCCACAATTTGAAACTAAAAATATTTCAGTATATAAAATTATGAATGGACTCACTAATTCGGTTTGTATGTAACCTTACAACACAACAAATATGGGAAACTGCATCACTCAAAAACAGATATCGTACAGTGCATGGTCTCTGGCCAGTGGAATTTTGAAACAGGTAGACCAGGAGCGAATCACTTGTACAGTGACAGCGTCTCGTTTGGTCTAGTGTCTTCTCTCCGCCCCCACAAGTACTGTCCTTATGATACAACTGGACCTGCTCCATGCTTAACCATAACGTACATGGTGATAATCCTTAATGGGCAATTTTTAAAAAGTAGCAGTTCATTATTACATAATAATACTCTCATGCATATAAAACCAATTGTCTTCCAGTTCTTTATTCCCGATATTTCACCCCAACATTCATCACATCCACTGTCTCCAAAACTGCTGCTGCTGCTCATTCCACTATAATTTCAATTATGTTGTCCATTACACCTTCCTCTTCATAACACCGTTTTTCTAGTTTCTCTACATGTTCACAAATGCTGTTCCACTCCACTGCCTGGGTTTCTTTAAATCCCTGCTCACAGATATGTTTAATGTCATTTATATGTAATGTTGTGTTATCTGCTCGAAGCCACTGCTTCACGTCTGTCCAGATTAATTCTTCAGGGTTGAGATTTGCAAGATGAGGAAAAAGTCTCAGCACCATATAACTGTTAACAACCATGATTTCATCAACTATGAAGCTTTCACACTTTGGTTTTTAAACCTGCATTATGTCATAAAGTTGTACATTCAGTACAGTGGTGTAAAAATTAATATTTCTACCACATAACCAATTCTGCACAGTTTCCTTATTGGAATTCGATGTTGGGACTTTGTCCTTGTGTGTGTTATGACTGGACATATTATCCACCAACAGCACAGAGTTCAGGTCCAAACCAGGAATTAACTTCTATTTTAGCCAGTAAACGTAATTTTCACTGTCCGTTTCATTGTGGAAATATCCTGTTTTCTGATTTGATTTGAATATAAGTTGGGCATTTTAAATGAAAGCAGTGTGGCCTCCCACTTCGAGCCAGATGAGTTGCTCCCCACTTGATACAGATGCAAGCTTACCCAATGCACTACAATCACACCAGTTCTTATATCTGGTATGGCCACTATGTATGTATGTGTCATATGCACACACAATTTGATGACCTTCTTCTTGATATTTTTCCAGGGCTGTGAGGTATGATACTTGCACGTATCTTATATCATGCTTTACGATGAAGACAATCCTACTGCTTCTAAACCAATGAAATCCAAGCTCCTTCACAATTCTCCATAAGCTATGTCTACCGCCTCTAAAATTAACCCTGTCTCCATAATTTGTAAGTTTTTATTTTTTTGCCAATAAAACTCATGTACTGTGCACCGACTTAACACATTGATCAAAATCATCTACGTCTCTAGCACGTTTCGGCAATTGGTTTGTCTTGTCTGGAGTCTGAAAAAAGTTCCTTCCACTTTGTACCTTTTACTGCTCTCCCAGAATTCTTCTAATTGTCCCTTCAGAAACTTTCGTTCCTTTTCCACTCTGCTGTGTACCTTCAACAGCTGCTGTCTCTACTGTGTGGGCACTTGGCCCTTTGCCTCCTCTACTTCTTTTTCTTCATAAAACTGCACACACTTGGAACTACCTCCTGTGCTTGCTCTCTATTCGTAGAAGAGTCTGATTCTGCAAAAATTGCTGGCATGTGTGAAGTGACATAATTCACCTCACTCACTTGACACTGGTCTACTGGTTAATGCTGCTGACAGCACACCTCTGCACAGCTGACCTTTTCACATTGAAGGTTCAAGCAAATAAACACCTACCCCTCACCACTTTGCCACACACATTAAGCCCATCCACCAGCTCTACTTCCTTCTCCACCAGCCAAAAATCAAGCAACAAGCTATAAAGTAACAGAGCCCGAAAATGTAGTTATGAATAGAAACAAAATGCCTGCAATTTCAGGCTATAATACACATCTGCATTATTAATTACACATTTCCACTTTTTTTCAGAATACATTAGCCTCTGGGAGCAACCGCAAGAAAGTAAGTAAACGTGAACTTATTAAACAGTAAATAAAACAAAACCTTCATACCTTCTGATACAAAAATGCAAAGGTGTCAAACAACTTGGCATGCCAATGCCATAATAAAAACATTATTTTCCAACCAGCATATTTCTCTCTCTAAAAAAAAAATTATTACAACAAATCAAAGCACTCATTTACTTACAATGAAAACATAAATTTTGTCTCTTCTGAACTATATGTGAAAATAGCTGCTGGAAGTCTTGCCAGGAAAAATTTAGGAATCACCAAAAATCAACAGGCTAATGTCATTTTATCTCACAATTTATGCTCTCCTATTTTAAACTACAAACATACTACTTCCTTTTGTACAACATACACATTTCCAATTCATACATCAATTGGAAAAGAGGAAATATGTTTGCTAGATATCAACCAAAATTACAGCATAGGTTTTCTTTTGTGCTAACTTAAATCTAATTTAATTTCAATCATGGCAAGCTACTGTGTTCGGCTGCATTTTTGCTTCGAAATCTAATTTGTAAAATTAAACCTCCAACAGCTAAAATCATGCAACTCTATTTTATAACTAAACCACCAGAGCAAATTTTATGTTTATTGGACCGCGCATCATCTTGATAGTTGAGTAAAGATAGACCAACTTGGATGTCACTTGCTTTATTATTTCATTATTTAGTTCTCAACATGTTTCAAATATTAATACATCCATCCTCAGGAGCTTGCGACTTATTTGTTGAGTTATTTCATGGGTTGTATTGTTCTGGTTTGATGTGTGTTGGTGTTACGTTGTGGTTTGGCTGGGGTGGTGTGAAGCCTGCATACAGATACCACACCACCCCAGCCAAACTACAACGTAACACCAACACAAGCTCCTGAGGATGGATGTACTAACATTTGAAACATGTTGAGAATTAAATAATGAAATAATAAAGCAAGTGACATCAAGTTGGTCTATCTTTACTCAACCACCAGAGCAAAATGTATAAATTATGATAGTACATAGTACAGTTATACTGAATAATATTAATAAGTTATGAAGTTGCAACACTAACATCTGTAGCATCCACTATAGACTGAAAACCATACATTCACAGCCTTGTGTTATACTGCAACAAATAAACTGTACATCTCATATCCTGTACTGAAATGTGGCTTTACAGTACGCCGATACAGCATACAAATGTCGATTCCCTACCTTGGTACAACTATATCAACTACTGTCAGCTTCTGCATTAAGCCGCTCTACTCTGGAACCACACACCTCAGCTTTAGCACCGTGTTCCTTTCCTTCAGTAAGAGCACGGGATTCATGAATAAATACAGCAAACTCCACACCCTGATAAGGAAAAATCGAAATTGAAACTCAGCAGGACTGCTCACGTTGCAATTAGAGATAAGCAGTGAAAGAACTTAAGTAGAATAAACAGTTCAGGTTGGAACTCAAGCCTGCTTTTCTAATGCATAAATTCCAGATGTTTTTCTTCTGCCATACTTTGGTAGTATAATCCAACAACAAAATAAAGGCTATATCATAGATCAGCATGCTGAATTCACATGCAGATGGTAATCCACTTGAATGCTAGTCACAACAGTACATTCTAACTTGTAATTATAAATTTTACTGGAATCAGGAGCAGGACAGTAGAAGCAGTAATCCTCTGGTAGGGACTTATTATTACAGATATTGTCTATGTCAGATGTCAATATAAATTCAAAGCCTTTGCCATTACCATGTTAGTAAATGTGACAAATTTGTATGTATGTTTAAGATCTGACCCTAGACAAAATTTCATGCCTCTAGCTTCAATGGTCCATCATCCATCACCATCAAACTAATGCAGAGTTCAGGCACCCATAATAACACTCTTTTCCAGCACATATGAAACCGCTCAAATGAATCTTTCATTATTTTTTGAAGATCATGTACCATACACCATTTCAGTGCCCAATATTACACGGTGCTACTGTTGTGCCCAACTCATACATTCATGTGTTTGCCAATTTCGGTGTAGCAGTTGTAGGAATTCTTATAAGAAAACCAACTAGATGCACTAATTTCTCAAATTTATTTTTGGAATAAAACTCTACATGTTTCGGACAGTCCTGATCCTGCTCGCAACCTGTATGACATATACCATTGCTGTGCGTACAGCGAAAAACCCCTGATGATGGACAGAGGAACTGTCCGAAACATGTAGAGTTTTATTGCAAAAATAAATTTGAGAAATTAGTGCATCTAGTTGGTTTTATTATAAAAATTTAACATGCCGCACAGTCACCTGAATGTCAGTTGTAGGAAATTAAAAGGAAAGACAAAATTTCAGTCTACTGGGATGTGATGCGGTGTCAGACAAAAAGAAAGCACTAAAATCCTTCAAAATATCATGATCTGCTCACCTAACACAGCACCATATCCTGATAGATATGAATTTTCAGCAGTGCTGCTGTCAGAACTTCAAAACTCACAAACAGAAATACAGTAGGATTGCTTTAAAGTAATGCAAGAAATTATTTAATAGTATACCAACTGTTGCACATACATAAAACTTGCTAAGAATGCCCGACTGCGGGCACTCTTAGAAACATACCCTTACACAACAAGACATGCTGCCACAGAACCAGGATAATATAACGAAAGCAATCATTAACTAGTTTTTAAAAGTGACTTTAGCAAGGAAAGTGTAGCTCCCTGAGGATGATCCTTGGATCGAAACATGTCAGAGCAATTTTTGTGTTTTAATGTGAAAACGTTTTGTGTATGTGCATCAGTTGGTATACTATTAAATAATCCGACGATATGCACGGTGCAGCAACAAGAATGGTTAATGCAAGAAATTTACTTCGTTAGATTGGTTCAAATATTTCAGCTCCTATTCCATGGAGTTCTCATGACAAAATGTATAATCAAGCTCTTTAAAAAGAGGTTTCGCTTGTATCAAGACACAGAGAATGAAGAGCTGCCACAACAAAAGCACATGGGTTTTGACACACACATAATTACTACACAGAGTGCAAGAGTTCATATCCATTCCACAAACTACGTGATGGCAAAGAACCCTAATTACCTGGCATTTGGCAGCTCGAATAAAACCCTCATTCGCTGAAACAGTAACAGCCCTGAGAGCATCACCAGTGCTAAAGACTGCCAAGGACCTCTGTTTGATTTTGCCACCTAGCTTGAGTCGATGTTCAGTGCGAGGAGACACCATAGTAGGAACTACGGTGACATGGGCAAGCAATTCGTTCGCTCTACTGACCTCTCCTGGACCGCCAAGTGTTGATACAATGGATTTAAAATCTTTCATTGCTGATGCACAGCAGAACAGCGACTTCCCTGCCATATCAACACAACAGACAATAACAACCATATTTTCAGCCAGAAGTGCATCTTAATTGTTGCAATCACATCTACATTATTATTTATGTAAACAATAACAAAAACTAATGTTCAAAACCACACTTTAAAACTGCTACAATTTCTGTCACACGTTTCAATATCAGAATTCTGTATGCCTTTCTAATTTCTTTCCTCCACATCATGCTGGAGAAAATGAGAACAGGAGTACAATTTTTAGCTGGAATATCTTAACAGTATGTTGCCATAGAAGGAAGGATTTTAAATAAACAGATGCTGTTGGCCAGATTCAGCTAGCTCTGGATAGGATCCAATTGTAGAATTTTGTGAATATGGTGATATACTTTCTTGTTCCATACAAGTTGGCAGTAGTTTCACCAGCAGGCAGAAACTCTTGACACAGCACACCACAGACAAGCATCAACATTTTATCAGCCTCAGTGTGTGACATAATTTATCTAGGCAGTGTGTGTGTGTGTGTATATATAAAACTAATCTAACTGAAACATCTCTATCTTCACACATCTCTCCATGACAAGACCTGCCCTGCTCTCCAGGACTCCGGTGTTTGAAAATGTGAAAAGAAACTTCCCCTGCCTGTGGTCAGTTTATACATGGTCATAAAAGGTAGTTTTAATTAATTACTCCTTATGCTGGGGAACTGGATATTTGTTAGTAACATTATTGGCTAAGGGATGGACAAGTAGGATTTCATTTCTGGCAGATTCAAGCACGCACTCTCTCTCTCTCTCTTTGCCACTATATCCAGACCAGCTGTGGGTCCTCTTTTCCACCACCACCTAGTATCAAAGTGATGAACTCCCAGGTCATGTGTCTTATGTAGAGGAACACAGCTACCTTCATTTGTAAATGTCTTTACTAAATATGTTAAATGCCAACACCCACCTTCATGACAACCCACCCTCCCATCCCACCAACCAACTCCATGAAAAAGAACCTTCTTATAATAAAACCAACTAGATGCACTAATTTCTCAAATTTATTTTTGGAACAAAACTCTACATATTTCAGACAGTTCATTTGTCCATCATCAGGAGTTTTTCACTGTACACATGGCAATGGTATATGTCATACAGGTTTGCTGACACTTTGCGAGTAAGCTGTCAGCAAACCTGTATGACATATACCATTGTTGTGTGTACAGTGAAAAACTCCTGATGATGGACAAATGAACTGTCTGAAACATGTAGAGTTTTGTTCCAAAAATAAATTTGAGAAATTAGTGCATCTAGTTGGTTTTATTATAAGAATTTATCATGATGCACGGTCACCTGAATGTCAAATTCAAGAAAGAACCTATCTAATCACCGTTTAACCAAACAGTAATTTCCCCATATTTTATGTAACCTAAAAAATTATTATTGTACGCACGGCAGCCCACCACTTGTCCCTGTCCTAGGACTGATGATACAGTTTACACCTCCCCAACCTATTTATTCAAGAAACACATCACTATCATCCTCCATCTATGCCTAAATCTTCCACATGACCTCTTTCCTTCAGGTTTCCCCACCAAAACCCTGTACGCACCTCTCCTCTCCTGCAACATGTGCCACACGTCCCACCCATCTCATCCTCCTTGAGTTGATCATGCAAATTATATTTGGTGAGCAGCACAAACTCATGAAGCTCCTCAGTGTGCAAGGTCCATACAGCTCAATGTGAGCACCATGTTGAATTTATGAATGTTAAAGCTGGTGGTAGGTGCAAAAACTGCTAGGCTGTAAAATGTTAATCACCTTTTAATTATTTTAAATACCGTTTCTTGTAGAGCTGTGTCCACCTACCTTCCCCCTCTTATTTCAAACAAATAGTTAAGCATGTACCCACAGAATAAGTTTAGTGCTAAATTAATAATCTGCCTAAAGTAATGCCATACCAGTTTAGCCATTCAATTGTTATTCTAGCAATTTATACCTTCAAACAGTCTGTCCAACACTGGCTTCACAGGTCTTGCTCTTTCCCACTCTGCTTGTTGGTTAAGTATTGGTTCCTTGAACTCAGAGTAGTACCCTCCATTTGTCAAAGCTGAGACATATGCCAGCATAGCTGTTACATCAAGATTCAACTTTTGATCTCCATGACTGAAGTCACTCACAGAACCAAGTCCTGATTCCTCTGCACAGCTGTCGGATACACAAGTTTGCAAAACACCACTGTCACCCTCAGGTTCTTGAAGTGGCAGATCACACATATCAAGTCTTCTGCCTGATACAGTAATACCCAACAAGGCAAGTCGATCAGCTAAAGCCTTTTCAATACCACATGCAAAGTGAAACACAACCTATAAAACAGTACACAGCAATCAATTTGTATCTGTGAGTATTGTCTGTTAGGAGAGGCATTCAAATAATATCCATGTGTGCCCTGCTAGCAAATGACGCTGTTTGAAGGTAACAATACAGCTGTGAGCTGAGTGCAAGATGTACCAGGAGTCAAGCGTAATTCACACAACAGAATGGGTACGTTACAGCAAATGGGAACAGTGTGACATGATAAAATACCGGCACTCCACACACAGAATCCACATTAACAGGACAACGTGGATGTCACCATCGGTGGGTGAATGGTGCTAATGTGCAATCCACTGCACCTTATAGCCATTAAAGATAAAGTGTCATGGCATATTTCTATAGTAAAACCAACCAGATGCATCAATGTCTCATATTCATTTTATTGGAGTAACACTCTACATGTTTCGGATGGTCTTTCTGTCCATCAGGTACTGCCGACTGCTTGCTAGCAAGCAGTCGGCAGTATCTGTTTGATATGTGCCTGTTGCACTATGTACAGTCTTTAACTCCTGATGATGGATGGAAAGACCGTCCGAAACATGTAGAGTGTTACTCCAATAAAATGAATTTGAGACATTGATGCATCTGGTTGGTTTTACTATAGAAATATATTATGATGCACAGCCCTATGAACGTCAAATTTGTCATGGCATGTTCACAGGGGTGTCATCTGTCTTGTACCACACCATCTGTCCCCATGTGGACTAACATCAAGGACATGTACTCTCGCCCCCCCCCCCCTCAATACAAGTCGGCCATTGTCCATGACTTGAATATAAAACAGGTGGAAGTACCACAAGTTCACAAACACGATCACGTAAAAATGGTAAATACATTAATGTTTTAATGACCAGGTTCGTGTTCAAATTTTTGAGCATGGTCAAACAAAAACACAATTAATAAGAACATAATAAACGCTGAATACAGTTATAAACACAACGGGATGAAGATACTGAAGTTTAGCGCATGCTTTCAGAAAAACACGTATATTAATTGAAGAGAAAAAGACAAAATTATGAAATAAAGGGGTTTTTGTGACAAATAAAACAAGACACCATGCAACATCTCTTAAAAATGCAGTAATTTCCCTGTTGTCCGAATATATAAAAAAATGTATTTCTAGGTTTTCTTCTTTTACATGCATTTGCATATGCCAATACAGATCACTTAAAGTTCAGGATGAAATCACAGAATCCATGATTAAATACAATGTTTGTTATGTCTCAATACTATGTTAGACTCACAAAGGGTTCTTATACAATGCCACCATGAAAATAGATCAGTGTCACTTACTGTATTTCTTGGTGGTGTAATATCGGTAACAGACCTTCAGTACTAGCAAATTTGAAGGGAGCCATCCCGTTGTGTAGTCAATTATTTATTGTATTAGTACCGTCAATACACAACATATGCAAAGACCAGATGTATTATTACAACTGGTTATATCTGGTGACATGTTTCGGCCATTAACCCGCCATCCTCAGGCCAACAAAGAGTAGTATTATTAAGGTACAGTCAAATTGTTTGTCCAAAGGGATCCCATTGTTTACATTAAAACTGGAAACATTATAAACTTGAACTTTATAATGTTTCCAGTTTTAATATAAACAATGGGATCCCACTGGACAAACAATATGACTGTACAGTACCTTAATAATACTACTCTTTGCTGGCCCGAGAATGGCCGGATAATGGCTGAAACATGTCGCCAGATATAACCCAGTTGTAATAATACATCTGGTCTTTGCATATGTTGTGTATTGACGGTACTAATACAACAAATAACTTCAGTACTAGGCCTATTGTCTGGTCATACATACCACATTCAGCATAACTGTCACACTCACAGAAAAATGCAAAAGATGAAAATATACTATATTCTTCTTGTAACTGCAGAACTGTGTTCAAACATCTATGTGCATGACTGCTTGACCCTGAAGATAAAGCCACTAACATTCTTAGCAGCATCACAAACTGCCAGCTCAATAACAAGCATCATGTCCCATAACACTGAAATCTCCAGTAACATCGCTGGATCTCTATGCCCAAGATTTCTGCTTAGGATTATGATAAAGAAATATCAACATTACCTCTGGAGTTCTGAAAAGATGAGGATGTTGCTGGGCACACTCAAGATATTCTACTGCATGATCTACAACACTTCGCTGTCCGAATTCCCCCTCACCTAAGAGAAGCAGCAGAAAACTAATAGTAGTCGAGACCATCCAATAATGCAATGAGACAACTACATATTCAGCCACAATAAAATGTGAACCACATTATAGCACCAAAGTACAAGTGACCAATAAAGAGGTCCTTATACAGAAAGTACCAGTAGCCAGAATAAAGCACAGCCACAAACAGACTAAGCCAGCATTTCCCAAATGTTTTTGCTCACAAACCCCTTTTGGCTTTGAAAAGTAACCACAGATCCTCACACCCTGCTCATGTAAATACTGAATGTCTGGATGATAGGTATCCAAACTTAAAAATTTACACCTCAGAACTGATTTTAGATAGCTACAATTACCAGCAGCATACATAACAATACACTGCATGACTTTACCTTCAATAATGCCACTCACTTCCAAGGTACAGGAAGTTTCTTAATTAGACATTCTAAGAGTCATATGAAATAAAATATAGCCAATGAAGGAGGTTCCATGATTATTTTAATAAAACATTATTCCTTTAATTAAGAAGATTAGTAAACTTCAAAGTAGCCAATACAGAAATGTATCGACAGATCCCCTGGGAACTGGTCACGGATCCCTTGGGATTCATGGAGCACACTTTGGGAAACACAGGATTAACTATATCTTTTGCACCTTGCCTACTATACAGCTAACCTCACATTTTACTTGGCATAATTAATTTTCAGGAACTAGACACTAGTAGCCAAGTCACAGCACTATGGATGTTCAAAATAAAGCATAACTTTCCAAAAAAAATCATAAAAACAATTAGTACATAACCAACAATACATTAACACTAGGAAAGGCAACTACTATTTTTAAAAATGTTCCATTGCAATGGACATTTGACTAAACACACGAAAGGATGATCTCTTACCGTGTTAAATGTGATTATCTATGCAACAACACCACAGTATCTCCAGTAAATTAATATCCAGATCAATGAGGTATTCATTATAGCAAATCCAGCAACTGGAAACTCTGTACATTCCCCTACAGTATGAATTTACACTGTTTTGTTTAATTTATGTCTACTTCCCTTTCAAGAACAGTGAAAGAAGGCCTACTTAACAGCAGTCCAAAGAGAACTAAATAAAAATAATATTACAACTGGCTTAACATCCAGACAAACCTCTAACTCAGGACATATTTCAGATTATCACAAAATTACATTATGTCCCCCTCATGGCTGAACAACTACATATTACAGAATCTTCAGTTTCACTTGGAAGTACTAGACATTAATTTCAACTTTTTAACTATTCAATTTTAAACCTATCTATTTATTACTTTATGAGGAACCCATCTGGGCTCAAGAAAATTCAATAGATTAGGTTTATTTTATTTTACAGAAAATGTACAGTTCAGATCTCAACTAGATATACCAACATGAATATCATTTACATAATAATTTTCATAATAACTTTTATTTGGTATTTTAAGCTCACCTGACAATGACTTTTTGTACTTTGGCCAAAATATATCACACTATAAAGTTATATAGTAATACAGCACAAAATTCAACTGTGACTGATGGCCTTCATCCCAGATGTTTGTGTTATTTTTACTGCAATTACTTACCCGTTGAGAGTTGGGATAACGCTTTTGGGTTCCTTGCAATTACTTTGATCCACTGCTGACCTTTCTTTGCTACAATATCAACACAAATTCGCTTTGAAATTCCATCTGCTTTCGAGAGGGCAAAAACCTGTAGTATGGCCACAGCTTCACAGCTTGCAGTAAGATATGAAACCAAGGCTTGAAAGTGATTGAGGTTTGTACAGAGCAGATGTTCTTTTTTTGCTTCTTTAGATGTTGCTACCTGAAGGAAAACAGAATGAAATTATGGTGGACCTCAGGGGGAGGAAGAGTTAACTACATTCTAGAAATTTTTCAAGAATCATCACTTATGAAAAAACCATATATATATTTGTTTTAACATTTCAGTGAATATATATGCCCTCATGTTGCTTTGTGGTAAAGAAAATATCATACACTTTATCATGTGTAAAAGTCATTGCATTAATAAAAGTCTGATGGGCGAATGAAAGTGATTTGGCTAAAGTCAATTAATTACACCAACAACATCTGAGAACTTTACTTTATTCTTTCTGAAAAGTTTAATTTTCATACATATACTACAGATAATGCTACAGACATGGTGTCCTGTTAACAGACCAACAGCATACAACAGTTCCATACAAGAAAACAGCCAAATAACTTGAAGATCAGCATGAATATTAACACTGCCACCTCAAAAAACATCGATTATAAATGCAATATTATCAAGAATGACACAACCATACATCTGATAACACACAAATAGTGACGTTAACACTACAGTGCATAATTTATTTACTGTACTTTTACATATTTTAATATACCTGTACAAATAATTCTGTGACATATAAAGAGAGAATGTAGTTGCTATGAATGTATATTAAAGAGTGACTGCAACATTATAGAAATCATTAATGAAATCATAATATAGCCATAATAATGCTAAATAATGTTCACAATTTAGAACAGGTAGGCAAAAATATAAAATAAAGCTATCTTAATTATATTTCATTTAAATTAATTTCATTTTAAAATAATTTATTAACCCATACATACAATACAATACAGTATAATGTACTGCACTTTAGATAAATAAGACATATGAAGGCCTGGGAAAATTGAAAGTGGTCCATACTGAACTCTGAAGTAGCAGGAACCAATTGTAAATTAACGATTAAAATGTTTTTACAAAGATGGCTTCATTATATGACTGTATTCATAACAAACTGTGTATGATGCCTGGTGCCTGAAGGAATAATTTTTCTCAGCTTCCTAACATGTTACAGATATTTAGTAAGATGTGTAAATACGAATATGCATAACACTTGTTGTGAAAACAAATTTTTGTGTGTAAGAAAACAGAATGTAAAGAAACAAAAACATTTACATGTCATGCACTTCAATAATAAATTTACAGAAAAATATAATTCACAATCATTCCCATTATCATATTACTTCACCCAACCTGATGACCAAATTCCAAGATCTTTGCTCCATATACTGTTTGTATACTCCATGATACCATGTCCATTTCAAGAGGCAGACAGAATACCTAATGATGTGTGCCATTAGTACAAAACACGGTTCAATAAATTAATCTAATACATTCTGAAAACATGTGACTCTTTCCTATATGGCAGATATCTGATAAAGTAGACTAGTCCCTCATAAATTACAGTTTTCCTACCTGTACATTCCTAATTTCCAGAGTTCTTCGTTTCTAGTTTTGTCAACTGTGAGACTTGCTGTTTTGTATTAGTTCCTACATAAACACACATATAAAATCAAGTGCAGGGCTGTAATGGCATTTTAAACTAATTTTCTTTGAAGCCTTCAGACAATCATAATGGTACTTCTTTTTGTGACATCTTGTAGACCAAACCACATGTGAACAGTGTAATCAGGCACATACCCTGGTTGGTTTTAAAACGTATTTACGCTTCCTGATTCTCTACTGAGTGTTAACAGTGGCCAGAGTTCCCCAAGACTCCCTAGGCTCTTGACTTGTTAACTACTAATTTTAAGGAAAGCAGCCGCTCTAATTGGTGAGGACCAAGCTTGAAACTAACATAAATAACGAGAGGAGTCGGCTTTCATATCTGAATGTTACAGAATTAATTTTACTACATTGAAGATATCACATATTTCACTATACCTTCAACAGGAAACAGACTTCTTGTTTAATCTTCTTCTTAAGTTTTTGTACTCCATTAACATTGTTAATTTTGGACAGGTTATCCATCAATTTCTCGCCATCAACAATCTTTCGCTCTAGCTGCTTAGTTAAAGCCTCGTCATGAGCCATTACAGGGAATTTCTTCAAACCAACACGCGTAGTACATCACGTACGTCCTCACTATTCACACATGAACAAACTCCAAAAGACGTACATTTATCACTTACGTACACGCAGTTCTTGTGAAGGATTCTAGATTATTGCCTCAAGCACCAATGCTTCACTGAGCACATAATCCTCACTTTTCGCCACACTGGAGTAATTTTCAAATGTGCTCCTACGAATGAAAATACTGTATTCCGTGCCTGTGGCAGACTACGTGCCACAGACTATATATACGTCAACTGGGACGTATACCGTGCTTTGTGGTCCACAACGTATGCCAGAGATGTTATTAGAAGCACGGATTGGCTAGATGCTCGTAGGAAATGGAATCTGTATCCGATAAGTTTGTGATTTGGTATTTTATGTTTCGAGTTTGCGTACTGCGTTTTACGCTGTTTTAATATGAAAACAGCAAGACTTTGGCGTATCTCCTACATAAAAGTCTAAGGAAACAATTTTTTTTCATAATGTAGTGGTAAAAAGTGGTTCATTTCGTTGCTCAGTTCAGCATGATCACGGTTCCCAAACTGTGACGTCACAAAATATTGACTGAAAATAAACGCTGTTGAAAGCTGACAATTTTATCTAATATTAATGTGGATATTTAATGATAAAAGCTAGCTACATTTAATTTACACTATAGTAATGGCAACTAGAGGCCCAGGTAAGAATAGTGTAGTTAATATATACGATTCCTTGAGGAACTACAATTTCATAACCAAAAAATTATCCTATAAATAACGTATTATGGTCTTAAATGTGGCGCTAAATTAGTGCAGGACAGTTGTCATGCTGTGGCCGTCATGTGGCAGTGGGCTTTGTGAACATGTGTGTAATTAGGTAACTTTTTAAGGTACTAATGTTTATGTTTTCCTCAGGTATTCGGCCATATCCAGGACCTCTACCTGTGATGGGGCAGTCACCCCTCCCACCTCCGCCGCCCCCACCACCTCCTCCTCCCGAGTACAGTCGTGGACCTCCCCAGTTTTGTCCACCATATGACCCATACTTTAGACCACGAGGACCAGTTATGAGGGATCACAGATTTGGTCCACCACCACCATGGGCACCAGGTGTAAGGGGCAGAGGTGCTGGAAGTATGAATAAAATCCAAGGTCCACCAGGAGGACTGAAAGGACCATGGCAAAGTCATAATCAGCAGCACCAACAAAAGGAGCAACAAAACATACAGCAGCAGCCATCACACCACCACCACCCACCAATGCCACCACCACCTCCACCCCCACCACCACCACAACAACAGCAGCAGCAGCAACAACAACAACATCCACTGCCAGCACAGCAACAGCCACCACCTCCACAACAACATCCCACACCACTACAACACCAACCTCCCCCACCTCCACCACCACAACAGCAGCATCCACCACCTCAACAGCAGCTACCACCACCTTTGCCACCTCCACCACCACCTCCACCACTTCCACATCAGCAACAAAATGCCCAAATATCCAGCCCAGAATCACCGTTGAAAGATGGAAATGCTAATCAGACACAACCGGCACAACAGAATTCAGATGGCACTGATGTAAATACAAGAAAACGTGCAGCGAATCAGAATGGCAAGTTTCTTGTTATCCTGTATTGGAAAGCTACAAGGCAGTAAGCATAGAATTGTTCAGGGTTTCTCCCCTGTTATTACCAGCAGGACATTTGAAGTAAATAATTTATGAATGCATAAACAGTTGTTTTTCCTATTAAACTCCAAAAGTTTTCTTTTTAATTAAGGTAATTTTCTTGTGTCCTAATGTGATCTGTGTGATTTTCTTTTGAACTGAATGCATGTGCATATACACAAACACATGTTCCCCTTATGCACTCTACTTTCGTATGCAATGCAGTAAGTAGTGTCAGGTACTTCAAAAAGTAGTGTTTCTTGTATTGGTAGCTTTCAAATTTATTCATTGGTGTGTATTTATTTTATGCAGCATTTCTTCATGTGTGCTAAGAATTGGTAATTTTGGTATAGTGTTCGCAGGTCCTGTAGGGTCACCCATCATCATTTCACCCCTTCCATGACCTGTGTCTGTAGACATGTTATGGTATTTCATTTTTGTGAGGTCTCCCAATGAGCTGTCACCTTCCATCTAGTAATGGAGCATTTAAGAGAAGATTTCTTGGATGCTGCTCTTAAAAAACATTAATTTTCAGTCTGACTCACAAATACTCTACAAAATTATTACGTTATTCTTCTTTTAATTTTTTATTATGTCTTCCTTTTTTGATGTAAACACATATACTGGGGTCAGGTTATATACAAGGAAGTGAAAAGTCTACATAGCTGTAACATGAATATAGTTATTGAATCCATCAAGAATGTGGCAAAGTCACCATACACACAGCAGCAATACCAAAAAATTACTATAAAGAAAAAATTAGTAGCAAACCAATTTAAGGTAATGCTGCTATCTAAAATTAAAACAATAGAAAAGCATGATTTTTTTTTTATTTTTCATTGGGCCATCTTAAATGAAGAATTATATGTTGAAAATGCCTGAGGAAAATATACTGAAAAGAGGAGCTTCAGGATTTGTACTGTTCATCAAATATTATTAATGAGATACGGTGGGTTGGGAATTAGAATTCATGGAAGAGATGAGAAATGTATGCAAAACCTAAGGAGGAGAGACTATTTGGGTGGCGTAGGAATAGATGATAGAATAGTGGATCTGAAAGAAGTAGAGTACAAACTTGTGGAGTGGATTCACAGGGCTGAGGATGGGGTCCAATGGTAGGATGGTGTATGCGGTAATGAACTTTTGGGTTACATAGAAATTAATGTGTGGATCAGCTTTGTGACTGTCTGCTTCTCAGCAATGATTGTGCTCGATAGAATTGAAATCCAGGTGGAGCATCATACTGGGGTACAGGACAGAGAGACTGATGGCTACCCAACATCTTCTTTAGTCATTGCCCCTCGTTAGGTTTGTGATTGCCTTTGAAACTGTTGCATTGCCTCTTGATGAATTATTTGTATGGAAACACTCATGGACTTCCTCTTGCTGCCCTTGGAGATGGGAAAAAGCAAGAGATTTTTAGGTGTGTTCGCAAAATTTCAAAAAGTGACTATTAGCTTTCTCATGTCTGTCTGTCCACACAGAACAACTCGGCTCCCACTGGATGGATTTTTATGGAATTTGATATTTGAGTATTTTTTAAAAAAAAACTGTCAAGAAAATTCATGTTTCATTAAAATCAGACCAGAATAATGGACACTAGACATTTTTGATCATATCTCACTCATTTCTTCTTAGAATGAGAAATGTTTCAGACAAGAGTTGTAGAGGAAATCAAAACACTCATTTTATATTCAGTAACTTTTATTTTTAAATGGTGCAGTTTGTGAGATAATGTGGAAAAATATTGTAGAGTGGAGCATGCCACAGATGACAGTATGGCACATGTGCATTGAATGTTGGATAACTAAGGCTATACACACACACACACACACCACACGCGCGCATGCACACACACATCATGCACACACACACAAAATATGTAATACTGATTTTCCACTTCAACAATGATTACCTGAATGTGCCTTAATGTCATCTTATACATACATTATCTGTCTTGCTTGTATGGTAGTACTGTTATGTGGCAAATTATGTCAGTAGCACAGCTGTGGTACTTGTTTTGTGAAAGTGACTACGATTCTTGTATTTTTGAGATGTGTGTACATTAACACCATTGATTGTCTGAAGAGGAATTAGGTACAGAACGCCCTGTAAGGTTTAAAGTTATCCAGTCCATGCATTGAAATTTTAATTAATATTGCAAATGCATTTGTTGGTATTATATTAATTACATTTTAAGGGTTTAGCTGTATATGGATGAAGAAGTCAAGTTAGTGTTTGGAAAGACAGTATGGGGCACTTTAAGGGAGAAATTCTCAGAAAAAATATCATAGTGGTGTAAAATGTCATTTGATATAGTTAGTTTGATTAAATCAAGCAGGCTATGTTGTGTGGGACATGTAATCCACAAGGGAAAAGAGAAATGGATAAGAAGTTTTGGCTGGAAAATATTTGGAGAAGAGAGCACTTTGGATGCCGAGGCATATGTGGGACGTAACAGTGAATGGGTCTTACAGAAATTGGTTTGTGAAAGTATGCACAGTGTTCGGTTGACTTTGGGCATGATCCGGTACCCCTTAGCGTTGGTACCACCACATTAAAAAATAAGAGAATTTCCTCACCATCTATGTAACTACTTATGTCAGTATTCCCCGAAAGGTCCGGTAGAGTGCACAGTGCTGAGACATTGAATTAAGTGGCAGAAATGTCATTCCCACTTCATTAGGATGGTTAGCCATCATGTTTGTAAAATTGATAGTGGGAAATTAACAGCTGCAGAGGTGGAGACTCCTCCAGTGGGAAAATTACATAAAATCTAATTACAATAAATCCATTTGTTTGCATATGATTAGGGAGATAGAAACACAAATGGCTGTAGAGATGGCTGTAATGACATGCACCAAAAGCCCAGCTTCCGTTTTAGGAAAGGGCTGATGGCATGTGCTAGCAATGATATTCTGTTTTCAGATGGTGATACAGGATCAAGCGTGCCAGATGTTAAGAAGCCAGTCTTACCTAAGGAACTAACCAGTAAATTTGGTGCATTGAAATGTGATCTCTGTAAAGTTTCAGTAAGTCTTTTGAACTTGAATTTTGTAAGACATATTTCCTATTACATTAGCTGCAAGTACTAAGTTTAATAATTACACCTGATAATGAACCAGAAGGGATTACACAATGTGCAGTGTGTTTATGGAATTGGCTGTACTTGAAGCTTTGCGTGTATTAAATGGACTATAGACAGTGGACATAGCCTGTCTTGAATGAACCACTATAAAAACCTTTAACAGAATCAGCAGTCACATTGGGGTGTTTGCCCCATGTACACCAAGCTCACTGAGATAAGAATGACAGCCTGTTGTAGTGATTTCACCATCTTGGTGTCGGTCTTAATGGTAAAAGTTAAAAAATGGTGGTGGCAAGTGCAGGGGTCTTACCACTTAGCACGTAACCTGACCCAAGCTAGGTGTTTGGTAATCCTCGCATACAAGTTATTAAAGACAACACAGCTTGGAGAAAAATCCCTGCAGAGTCACTGGTCTTGAACACAAGACTTTATGCATGAAATACCATCTGGCTACTAGTCCGCTAGGTCTACCCGTTTATGCGGTTGTAATATAATGCGAAGGAAATAGTTACATGTTATATGGCACTGGTATGTTAATCACAGAAATAAGATGACAGTATCAGTAAGCATATATATAATGGCTATTATAAAATAGGTCAATGCCCCAAAGTTTGTGATTTTCAAACTACATTTTCTTTCATAAACTTTTAGCCAGAATAAAGTAGGCCTGCAGCATCACTAGAAAATCTGCATAACGAGAATGAAAGGTAATTTCAAATAGAGTTGAGCTTTTATGTGTAACTTCTAAGTGACTGACTCCTTTGCAACCACTTTCAAATCCTCTTGACTTCTCAGTAATGTTGTCTTACGATTCATACTGTATTAAGTTCATACGTGCGTACATTTTCCAAAGGTCTAGGAGCTTCCTCAAAATTGTAGGCACCAGAAGGGTGACATGCAGCAAGTTCCATACTGCAGACCTGCAAGTATTAGGTGATACCAAACAAAATGTAGTCACCCAGGTGACCTTGTACCTGCAATATGTGCATCCCTGATTAAGTTACACCTGCAGTTGAATTGACTGTCACTAAGCAGCTTGCAGATGGAGCAAACATTCAGCAAATCCATTTTTTAAACAAAATTTGTCATTTGTCCTATGTGATAATTTCTGTAACGACTTCTAAGCTTTATTTTATAGGTAAATTCAACAGTTCAAGCCAAAATGCATTATACTGGGAAACAGCATGACAAGAAAGTGACACAGTTCCTTGCCAATTGGAGCCGTGAGACTGGTGAACCTGTTCCAGTGAGACTGAAAGACGGAGCATTATCTGCAAAAAAGGTTCCATTTCATGTGGCATACATTATATTGTAACACATCACATTACATTGTAACACATCACGTTACATTGTAATGCATCACGTTACATTGTAACACATCACGTTATATTGTAACACATCACATTACATTGTAACACATCACATTCTCTCTCTCTCTCTTTGGCCTTAGTCCGCACGCGAACTATACCGACAGAGCGGCCGCCGCCGGTCGGCGAAGTTAGTGCCAACTTTTGCGGATAGAGGGGTGTCACGTGGTCAGCGCAACGGGTCCCCACAGCTGTT
>Ga0131853_10006325_pt1 | contig 21366 bp, 17 predicted proteins | sample TergutLab28metaG_FD_92764 | JGI IMG/M metagenome (GOLD analysis project Ga0131853, IMG submission 92764) | Labiotermes labralis P1 segment gut microbial communities from Petit-Saut dam, French Guiana - Lab288 P1 (version 2) (version 2) | ecosystem: Host-associated > Arthropoda: Insects >... | reverse complement strand
CGTAAAACTTCCATTGGCTTATATGAAAGCCCTTGGGGTTAATCTTAGAGTTTTGGAAACCGCTTTTTCTTCGCCTCATGTCAACATCTCCAATCCAAAGCTTCAGCAAACGCATGCAGTGATATTTAGCTATATCTATTTCGCATTACATCTCTGATTTTTCTCCAAGTACGCGCCACACAAAACGGCTAATGATATAAATCATCAACAGCAATATTACAGCCAGCGCTGCCGCGTAACCCATCTCAAACCTTATAAAACCGAAGTCTTCCATATGGTTCATCAAGAGTTGCCCGGCATTTTGAGGCGTAGGGTTAGAACCCGACAGCTGTACCCCTATAGCCCCCGCTTGGAAAGTCCCCACCAAGGCCATTACCGCGCCAAAAAGCATCTGAGGCTTCATGGAGGGGATAGTTACATAAATAATCTCTTGGAAGCGGTTACTTAGGCCGTCAACATAAGCGGCTTCGTAGTATTCCGGGTTGATATTAAGCACGCCTGCAAGCATGGCCAAAAAGCCGACACCCATGCTGTTCCAGATAGATACAATCATCATGATAGGAAAAAGGTATTCGGGCTCCTGTAAAAACTGTATCGGTTCGGTAACGAAACCCCATTGCAGTAATTGTGAATTAATTAATCCATCGGAGTAACCGCTAAACATAACGGTCCATACAACTGTCATAGCGGTACCGGCGGTCATGGTTGGTGAGTATATAAGCAGAGCCAGCACTGTACGCGGCCCGCGTGACACCTGAGCCAAGGCCCAAGCCAGCATAAACCCAAGAAAATAACTTATAGGGCCAACAATTAAGGCGAAGTTAATAGTGTTTGGCAGTACATGCTGCATAAACACTTCGTCCTCTGTAAGAATAGATACAAAATTCCTAAGGCCAACAAAATTGGGCCACTGAAACGAGTTAAAATCCGTCAAGGACAATAAAATCGCGCCAGCAACAGGAATGACAATAAATATAAGGAAAAGAAGCATGTACGGCCCTGCAAAAAGATATGGGTTATTGGCTAAACCTCCGCCCTGTCTCTTACTACGAAAACGTTTCATGAGAACTTATGCCTCCTTCACCGGCATCGAATTATGACACATGGAAATCCGCTTTAGCGGGTGTTCACATCGGCACTCCAAGTTCGTATATCGTCTACCGAATGTATAGGGAAATCACGTATAATTTCCGTACCCTCCATAAAACCAAACTCACGCATACGGCGGGCAATTTCCCTGTCTGTATTAACAATGGCCCTGTCTAGTGCATCCCTTGGCCTCATGTCCGAAAATACTACACTATTCCACAGGAAGCTTAATTCCCTCTCTAGCATGTACCAGCCGGGTACCAGCTGTAATTCCCGCATTTGCTCCCATTGTTCTAAGATGATGTAAATATCTTGGGGTTTAATGGGTAAAGTCCTAAATGCCTCAATATTGGCCGAATTAAATATTAGGCGCATACCGTAGGTTGTAGCCAAATTAAAAGCAAACATAGTTTGTATCTCGTCAGACATATACCATTTCAAAAGTTCCCATGCCGCGTCAGTGTTGGGTGAGTCGGCAAAAATAATGCTGCTTGTACCTACGCCCATAAACTGGCGGTTAATAACGCCGTCTTCGCCCCTTACACCGGGTGGCAGGGCAATAGCCCATGAGTCCAAAAGTTCTGGGGCAGCCAGCATAAGTTCCATGTAAGTTTCAAACCCGGCTATACCAAATGGAGTATTACCGCTGCGGAAACTTTGATAAAAACTGGGGATTTCTAAACTCATACCAAAAATTGTAGAAAGGTTAGTCATAAGCTGAATCCCTGAAATGGCTTCGGGGGAATCAATAGCGGTACGCATACCGTCTGGGGTAAATAATTCGCCGCCATGCTGCCAGATAAATGGTGCCGTCGTGCCAAGCCCTTTTAAGCCAATACCAGCAAGGCCGGTTTGGAAGTTAAGGCCGTTGCGGTGAAGTTCAGGCATAAGCTGGGCTACCTCTTCCCATGTTTCCGGCACGGGTAAGCCCAATGACTCAACAATATCCCTGCGGTAGAAAAGTACGTTAAAATCTAATGTTTCAGGTAAGCCGTATACTCTGTCTTCTACAACCATTCTAAGTAGCGCCCCGGGTGGCATGAAGCCAATGTGATAGCCAAAATCATCAAATTCGCGCAGGTTTTGCAGTATTCCTCTTATCCCCATTTCATATGGTAAATTACCACCTACACCAAAGGCTGCATCTGGCTGAATACCCGCTATCGCGGATAATGTAAGCCGCTGTTCGTCCATAAGAAGCATGTAGTTTACACGTATGCCTGTGTATGGGGTGAAATGCGTGTCAGTTAGTCGTTGGAGAGTTTCCTTGTGATAACGGGTACGTGTTATCCAAACCTCAATTTCTGTGTGGGCATCTGCTATGCCTTCAGGTTCGGGCATAGTTCTAAAGGTTGCCATAAACCGCCTTAACCACTCTACAAATGTGGAAAATATGCTGCGGTTTTCAAACTCAGGCGGCGAGTCAGGTGAAAATACATATATCAGGTTCATAGTCATGGCTTGCAGGCTCATATCGTGGATAGTCATTTGCAATAGCCCGCCCACAGATTGACTGCCCTCTATTAGTAAGTTAGAGCGGCGTGGTATTTCGTTTGGCCTGCGAAGCAATTGCTGTAAAGTTTGTATGGCCATATTTACAAAGATTTGCTGATTAGAATTGCGGCGGCCCATGTTTATATCTGCCATCTGGTCCGCAATTACATTAAGTTCCGCAAGCATCTGCCTTAAATCCGCTTCCATGTATGGGAAGTAATTTTCCAACCGCCAGTCGCGTAATACATCTATGTCCCGGCCAATTATCTGCCGTACTTGTAAATTCATGTATGTCAAGTCGCTTACCATGCGGCGCAATTCGCCTAAGATATGGGCATAGGGGCTGCCATCTACTTCAAGGCCCAGCACATGGGTGCCTGCTTCTAAGAAAAATTTGAAATATCCATCTTTGTTACCAAGTGTATAAATAGTCCAGCGGGGATTATAATCAAAACCATAGGCTTGCAGCTCCGCAAAAGGTATCTCTCCGTTAATCGTTATTGTGCGGAAAACCATTACATTAGGTTTATCAGATTGCATGTATCTGAAAGCTATATGATAGTACCCATCTTCGGGTACAGTAAATTCGTAGAAAAGGGTTTCACCGTTTAAAACCCACGTAGGCTCATTAATCATGTTAAGGGGCCTGCCATGCGTTTCAAATGGGTAAGCGTTGAAGCCGCTATCTGCGGCCGGTACGATTGTAGTTGTATTTTGAAAGACCGGGCGCACAGCGTGCATACTGTAAATAAAGCCGGTAGGAGATGAAGCCCCGGCGGGAGTTAGTTCCCGATACTGGGCATAAGTGGGGACGCGCCTTGGGGCGACCAATGTCACATTACGAATGTCTATAGAACCTGTATAAATTTCAAGTGTAAAAGTATTAAGCCCTGCCTCGGCAAAAAAACGCAAAGGCTCAGCCTGTAGGCCTGTCGGGTCTGTTACAAAGTCAGAAAACCACTTGTCAATTCTTTCACGAGTAGGGGGGATTTCATGATTGTAACGGTCACGCCTAAAAACATCTTCTGTGGCGCGCCATAAAACGGGGAATACTACACGGCGTAACTCTCTATATGGATGCACTCCATTGTGAAACCAGCGGCCTTCTGGCAATACCAATGCACTGCCATGGACCCAATAATCGAAAGATATTTGATAAAAGCCCGGATATTCAACATATATCTCAAAAGTAACGGAAGACCCGGTTGGCATATAAATTTCATAATCAGGGGTAGAAAGGGGTAGTGAAACGCCTTCCGGCGCGTCTTGTCTTGTGCCTGACTCTATTTGCAAAAAGGCATGGTAGGTTATCTCCATTTCATAGGCGACAACATTTACAGCAAATATAACCGCAAGGCAGACAGTTACAAGAAGTGTCATAAAAGCTTTTATCTTCATATAGCCATACCCCTTCCATAAGAAAAAAGGCGGTTCTGCGATACTTTACAGAACCGCCATCTTAAATCTAAATTTATTTCTTGACCTCTGCTACTCGGTTAAGCCCATCATATCTAGCATGAAGTTGATTTCGTCCCGCATAAGGGCAACTTGGGTATTAGCAAAGTCGTTTATCGCATCGGCATAGTCAGCAAAATTAAGATTGCCTTGGATTGCGGATGTGACAACCTGGCTTACGGTTGCGTTTTCAACCAACTCGCCATCAACAACAACAGTAAGACCGGTGTTTCCGCCAAATAGTGCTTGCACATGCCCGGGAAGGATTGCTTCGCCTTCGATTACGGCGTTATGCATGTTTGCCAGCATTGCTTCTTCGATACCGGGGATTTCACCGTCAAAGTATCTGCGAAGGATTTGTGGGTTAACGGTTGGTGGCAGGAACCCAAGCGGATAAGTGATTGGGTCGCCATAGTCGTTGGTGTAACCACGGCCATAATCTCTTAAATCTATGCGGTGGTTAATGCCGTCCGCGCCAAATGCCATCCAGTTAAGGAAGTGCATCGCCACTGCCGGATTTTCGGATTGAATCGATATACCTGCGTAGGTTGGGGTAAGCGCAACTGTACCGCCGGGCAGGCCTACAAAACGTACATCCATACCTTGCCTGTACAGGTTGGTCCATGTGCCAATCCACCAAGAGCCTTCGATCATAGAAGCCATGTCGCCCCTTGAGAAAACATCGAACCACCAGCCGGCGTTGAATGCATCCCACTCAGCTTCGGAAAGCCAGCCGGGAGATACTACAAGGCCTTCTTCTCTAAGCTGGCGCGTAAAGTTAATTGCTTCGATGTAGGCAGGATGGTTAAGTTGCAAACGCTCGCCATCCCATGTATGAGGCCCGAAAGAATTGTCGAAATAGTTAGGTAGCCAGCCACGGGCAAACTGAATCCAGTCAGTTGTACCGCCAATGCCGTTGGGGATATCGGTAATAACTCTAAGGTCGTGCAGCAATGTCTCCAAAGAGAATCCGATTTCCAAGCGTGGCAGGTTGTTTGCGTCCCAAAGGGCATCGTTTACAACAAAGCCTTGGTAATGGGTAGAGAAAGGCATTGCGAATACGCGGCCACGATGTTGTACCGCGCTAAGGGATATAGCGGGGACATGCACCCAGTCGTCAAACTGCTGGCCATAGGGAAGAATGTCACGCAAAAACCCGGAAGCTATCATGTCGGGTACGCGGCTTATCGCGAACACGTCTGGCAAGTTGCCTGCCATAGATAATGCCTGTAGGTTTTCCATGTGGGCACCGGATTCTGTGTAAACGATTTCCACCGTTATGAAATCGTAACGGTACATAAACTCTTCAACCATGAGCATTTCCATAGGTTCGGCAATGTTCCAGTTGGCATAAGTGATTGTTACAGGCGTGCGGGCAGCAAGAACATCGGCTATAAGCTGTGTTGCTTCACCTGTGAAGTCTTCCTCGAAGAAATCTTCTTGTGCGTCGTCTTGCTCTTCATCGTCATCATCGGGTGCCGTGATATCGGCTTGGCCATCATCTTGGCCGGCTTGCTGGTCGTCTGCTTGTGTGCCATTTGTATCGTTGTCATTGTCATTACCGCCGCCACATGCGGTAAACGCCAATGCAAGCACTAGCAAAAGCACAAGAAACAGAAAACATGTTAAACGTTTTGTTTTTTGCATAAAGCTACCTCCATTTTATTAGTGAGCCGAAAATCCTTCACAAGAACTTTCACTCACAAATTTTAAATTTGGATACAAAAAAATCCTTTTGCGTCTATTCGCAAAAGGATTTTCCCGGCTCTTCTGCGAATTGACATACTCATTAAAGTAGAATTCGCAATAAATACAAGCCAAAAAACAATGGCGCAAGTCCAGACAAATGTCCGCGCACTCGTAAGCTTTCTCTCCAGAATTATTGCATTTAGTTGTATGCGTGAAGCTACCGAGGTTAACATATTAGGACAAAATCATATTGACATCCTTGTGAGGGGCGGCAACTCCTTGCATGCGAAGAATAAAACAGACAAAAAATCATGTCAAGACATTTTGCCATTTGTGGATTATTGAACTTTCTGTAACTCCATATCGTGTAAATAACCGTCATATGTAATATTGGTGGTTGCATGTTTGTATATATCGTCTATAATGCGATTGTCCTATGAGGGGGCAAGGTTTCATTTCATCAATAACTTAGCGAAAGAGGGATAATTTTGAAACAAGTTAAAATTGCATTTATTGGCGCGGGAAGCGTATGCTTTTGCCCCGCGACAGTAGTAGATATTCTGCGAAACGAAAGCTTTGGCCAAGTAGATGTCGAAATATTCCTGATGGATATCCGCGAAGAGCCGATGCAGCTTTCAAAGAACTTTTGTGAAAAAATAGCAGCACGCTTGGGCAAAAAGCCAAGAATCAAAGCATCTACAGATTTGCGTGAAGCCGTATCCGGCGCGGATTTTGTTATCACAGCAATTGAGGTAGAGCGGTATCATTATTGGTCCCAAGATTTCCTAATACCCCGCCGCTATGGCTTTAGGCAAGTTTATGGTGAAAATGGCGGCCCGGGCAGCATGTTCCATACATTGCGTAACCTGCCGCCACTTTTGGAAATTGCCCGCATGATGGAAAAAGAATGCCCCGGCGCATGGCTGTTAAACTACACAAATCCTGAAGCAAAGCTGGTTGAAGGTATTTCCCGCCTTAGTAAAATCAAAGTTGTGGGTCTTTGCCATGGTGAAGGCATGGGCCACGAACAATTGGGCAGCTTGCTTCAAATGCCAAACGAACGTATAGGCTACCGCTCTGTGGGGCTTAACCATTTTGGCTGGTTTACAAAGATTTGGGACAAGGAAACAAACGAAGACTTGTACCCCAAGCTTAAAGAAGCCGAGCTTAAAGCCGACCCGCTAGCCCATTGGGATGAAATAGCCTTAAGCCGCATTATGCTTAGGACTTATGGCCTGTGGCCATATCCTGGAGCAAACCATATCGGCGAATACATTGCTTGGAGTGATGGCTTCCTTGCCAGTGCAATGGCCCAGTTTACCCATGACCCAGTGGTTGATAAGCTTTGGAAGTCTCCAGAAAACCCATTGCCACACATATATTCGTTTTCAGCTGGGAACCCAACAGACAGGCCGCTTTTTGGCAAAAATGACGACAACTGGAAGGAAAGCTTTAACCCGGATGGCGAGCTTCATGGCTCAGGCGAATATGGTATACCAATTGCCGAAGCTATTTTCTTTGATAAGCCAACAGAAATTGGCACGGTTAATGTTCCAAACAAAGGCTATGCCAAAGACCTGCCCGAGGGTATGGTAATAGAGCTTCCTGCGTTGGTTGATGGCAAAGGTATACATCCTCACCAAACAGACCCGCTGCCCACAGCCATAGCCCAAATGATTTCGGCCCAAGGGGCGATTCATAAGCTGGTAATAGACGCGTACGAAGAGCAATCACGTAATAAGCTTCTGCAAGCTGTTTTACTTGATCCAACAGTTTCTAACTACCACAACGCAGTAGCCATGATTAACGAGATGTGTGAGCTGCAAAAGGATATTCTTCCTGTATTGCACTGGTAGAATTATATGTACGGGGGCGGCTGTTAGTAGCCGCCCTTAGATATATAGCCATGTACAAATTTATGGCAAAAAGTTATACGCTCTTCGTGATGCATACCTTGAGATACTGCAAAAGTGTAAGCTGCGTTGTAGTTATCACCAGCGCCGGTGGAAACTGCCGGGTTTTCTATAAAAATTGTGTCTTGGTAGATTTCAACATCATTGGCTGATAAGAAGCTCCATTTTGTTGCGTGTACTACTACTTCATCAATGCCATAGATTTTACGGAGTTTGTTTGCTATTTGCTTACAATCGTCAAAGGCAAATATTTTTCTGCCTATATCTAAGCATTCGTTTTCGTTTAGGCTTAGGGTGGTGCATCCTTTTTTACTAAAGGCCCCTATAAGGCGCAGGATATCTTCTGCTTCGCTTGCAGGCTTGCGCGTGGTGTCACATAGGTCGAATATTATGTGTTTGATATCTTTTGCACTTGTGTCAGGGAGACAGTTTAGAACATTTTCCCAAAGATGCTTGGCAAATGTGATTTCACTCCAATTTACCAGCGCGATTGCGTCCGCTTCACGGAAAACAGCCTCAGTGTTGTTATTCATTGCTTGAGAAATTTTACCCCATGGATCGTTGGATACAATACCGGGGGCTATGAATATCTTACCATCGTTAAACTCCAGCGCGGTAGATTCGCCCGGGGACATGTACGATACCTTTTCGAATGGCAATGGGGCAAAAACCGGATCAAGCTCTGGATAGCCCATCATTCCTATGCAGGTTACGTCCATCCCAAGGTGGCATGCGGCGGTAGAAAGCAGGGGGGCGTTGCCGCCGTGTTTTCTTTGCATGACATCAACCTCTATGCTACAGCTTTTGCCCTCCTGCCCGGTAAGATATCGGCCAAAATTGCCTATAGTATCGAAATATGTTGTGGTTTCACTTTTTTCTTTCACTGGTTTAACCAAGACATCTACGAACCCGTCAAAGCCTACTACGATTTTTTTTGTGGTCATTATAATCGGCTCCTTTTAATATACTCATATATTTATACCCTATATTGTGCGTCAACTACAACCCGTTTCTTAAAAGAAGGGAGAAAAATATTATGAAACTGAAATTCTACCGCTCGACCTGTGCCAATGAACTATTTGTGAACAAGGACATTAGTGAACTGCCACCGGCCCAAGGCCCGGATTTGGATGTCATCGTAGACGATGCAAGAAGATATCAGCAAATAGACGGCTTTGGGGCGTCTTTTACAGATTCCGCAGCATATCTGATTAATCAAGTCTTGAGTAAGGACGTTAAAGAAGACCTGATGGTTAAGCTTTTTGACCATGACAAAGGGATAGGCATATCTATGCTGCGCAACCCAATGGGCGCGTCTGATTATGCGCGGGAAATTTACAGCTATAATAGCATCCCGGAAGGGGAAACGGACTTTAATCTTGATAATTTCAGTATTGCATACGATTTGGACGATATTCTTCCCCTTACCAAGCAGGCTATGGATATAAACCCACAAGTTAAACTAATGGCCTCACCATGGAGCGCGCCCGGCTGGATGAAAAATACCCAAGGTATGATAACAGGAGAATTGCGCAAAGACTGTTACAGCACATATGCAATGTATTTTGTTAAATTTATACAAGAATACGCAAAGCGAGGTATACCGGTTTATGCCGTAACCCCTCAAAATGAACCATTATATATGCCGGGGCATTATCCAAGCATGTTCTTGCCGGCTCGTGATGCGGCAGATTTTATCGCGAATCATTTAAAACCAGCTTTTGTTAAAAATAATATTTCCACAAAGATACTATGCTACGACCATAACTGGGACAGACCGGACTATCCACTACATGTGTTTCACGTTGCGGGGGACGCCGTGGACGGTGTTGCATGGCACTGGTATGGGGGGCGCCCGATAGCCCAGCACCAAGTTCTGATGGCCTATCCGGATAAGGAAGTGCATTTTACAGAAGGCTCCGGCGGGGAGTGGATTCCGGAGTTTGAGCCGGCATTTTCCAATCTTATGAGGACGGCGGTTGGCATACTGCGTAACCATTCGAAGTCTATGGTGCTGTGGAATATGGCGCTTGACGAAAATAACGGGCCATTTGTACCTGGGTTTGGGGCAAGCACATGCCGGGGTATTGTTAAAATTAATCAGCAGACGAAGGAACTGACTTACACACTGGATTACTATGGGCTGGCACATTTTAGTAAATTTGTTCGCCCCGGTGCTGTGCGTATTGACTCCACAAGCAGTGATTCATTGTGTACCGTTGCGTTCAAAAATCTGGACGGGTCTATTGTAACCGTGCTGTTTAACGATGAAGACCACGGTATGAATGTAAAACTCGCGCATGGCGGGGTAGAGGCTGCAAGTTTTAATTTGCCGCCTAAAAGTGCATTAACAGTTGTAAAGGAGTAAGTGACATGAATATAGTGATATGTGATAATTATGAAGACATGAGTAAAAAAGCCTGCGATTTGCTTGTAAGCTGTTTGCAGGAAAATCCAAACGGCTTAATAAGCTTACCGGGTGGGGACACACCTCTTGGCCTGTTTCGTGAGTTTACCGCAGCTGTAAATAGCGGAAATGTTGATATATCTGCCGCTAACTATGTATCTTTAGACGAGTGGGTTGGCCTTGGAATTGACGATGAAGGCTCTTGCGGGCATTTTAATAAGGTTAACTTGCTGGATAAGCTGGAAAAACCCTTTGCGAACACGTATGTTATAAATGGTGCGGCAGAAGACACTACAAACGAAAAAGATAAGCTTAACAGTTTTATAGACGTGCATGGCCCATTATGTGTAAGTGTTTTAGGGATAGGGTTAAACGGACACTTGGGCTTTAATGAAGAGGGTGTTTGTTTTGATAGTGAAGGCCATATTACAGCTTTGGCAGAGACAACAAGGCGGGTAATGAGGAAGTACTTCGGAGACAACTTTAACCCTGAGTACGGGATTACCCAAGGGCTGGGGCAAATAATGAAGGCGAACACAATTATATTGCTTGCAAACGGCGCCCATAAGGCAGAAATTTTACGCAAAGCGATAAGTGGCCCAGTGACGAATGAAGTGCCTGCTACAGTATTGCAAAACCACCCTAACGCGTATATTTTTATGGATAAAGCTGCGGCCGGAGAGTGATGTGAAACTCCGGTACTTAATAAAAGCTATATATTCATCCCTAAGAAAGCCTGCGGTCGGTCCTGACCACAGGCTTTCTTTCATATTACGGCGTTTGGCTTATTCTTTTTCCAGTTCGAAAAGTTCAAGCTTTGCATGAAGCATCATTTCAAGACGAGTTACAGAGTTTAACAAACGTTCTACAGACTTGTTGAGTTTAAACAAATCTTCGGTTGTTACATGGTGGCCATTAATGATAGCCTTCATCTTTTCAACTTCGGCGTCAAGAACATGCGCCAGTGCGGCTTCCTGCAATGCAACAGATTGAATAATGTTTGTGATTGCTTCATCGCGTGTGCGCTCATCATGCTCATGCCACATAATGGGATTTCTCATTATTACACCTCCTTTTTGCGTTTTTTGCGGTTTTTTAACCTGATATACTATATGCAAGTCCTATTTCTGGTGTGACTGGTTGTCATGTGGCCAAGTTCTGCTGTTTGCATACAATGGTAGTAAGATACTAACATCATATATAGGAATGCTAAGCCGTTCCTAAGCGAACGAAAGGACGGAAATACATGAATTTACTAACTTTAAATGATTTCACCGCAAACCGTGCATTTGGCGGGATAGAAATCGACTTCTTTACTGCACCTACCCCTGCTAAAGTTGCGAAGCTGCCTTTTGGCCATGATACGCAACCGGGCGGGATTACTTTCGATGGAAATAACTTTTGCATAACCATTCCACAGGAATGTATCATATATAGACTGGACAAATTTTTTGCGATTTCTGGCAGTGTACACGTTGATAAGCCATACGGCGCTATATGTTTTGATACCAAAGCCAAAATTTTTTGGGCCGCTACGGATTCACAGGCCGGTACTTTGTTTAAACTAAACCGAAATTTTGAATGCATTGGGCGACTTGATATAGGCAAATACACTGGCTCGATTCGGGGATTGGCATACAATTGCGAAAAAAATGTTCTACTGGCTGTTCAGCAAGGTTCGATTGCGGAAATTGCGGTAAAAACCGGACATATGAGAATATTGGGAGACGGGGATTTTAACGCTGTTTCATCTCTAGCCCCATATTACGCAGCCATTCAACACCGTGCGCCCCAAGCCAATGACCGGGGTAGCGAAATAATTGTTTACAATGAAAAAGGGCGGCCGGTAAAAAATATTCTTATTCCCGGCAGGTATACAATATGGGATGCACTGTTTTACCTCTGTGCTTCAGATAGGCCAGAGATACTTTTGATGGCTACAGAACGATGCGACGGCCCTGTAATTATGCGTTATGATATAAATACATGTGATATCGCCCCGGATTACTGTAATTACATGCTGTGCAAGAAGAAGCCTACTCCATGTAGCAAATCTTGTAGCGAACTTTTAGATTCTGTTGCGCAAATTGAAACCGCAATGGCACACATGCTCATGCAAGAAAGTAAAAAGCTGCATAAAGCCGTTGACGTTGCGGCAAGCATAGATGAACTTCTTGAGATAAATAGTTCGGTCAGTCAAATAATTGATGATACCGCGCTACTGGAGCATATTCTGATAGGTAAGCTAAGAATCATAGAGCGTATATGTCAAGGTGCAAAGGAGGCATGAATATGGCAGCTGAAAATAAAGCCACCCAGACCCCTTCATGCACAGAAAACTTAGCTGACCTACTCATAGAAATAACAGACCCACCTAATTTTGCTAAGCCAGAAGATGCATTGACATATATCTTGATTGTATCTAACAACGGCACTGCTATAGCTGAAAAGGTAGTCCTCACCATCCCAAAACCTTTTGGCCTGTCATGCCTGCGATTTTCAGATGATGGCGGTAAATCATTCGAACCATGGCCTGTTAGTCATGTAATAGGAAGAATCTCCAGTGGCGGTTCATATGAAATCTCTCTAGAAGGAATTGTTGATATTGATATAGATGGCTTTATAAAAATATCAGCACATGTAACCTCCACAACACCGCTCGCGAATTTATCTGATACTGCCACAACAGCTAAAACTGCGATAATACCTCATGCATGCTATAAAAATACATTTTCTACTATAAATCACGAAAACAATTGTGCATTATCTGATTTAAAAATGCATGCGCAATACGATATAACCCAATCCACGGCAAGACAAAAAAACGCCCTCGCGCACATTTTATCTGCGGAGGGCGGAAAAGTAATATTATCTGACGATATGACAGTTAAATGTTTACGGAAATTAAACCGCTCTGTCAAGCAATTAACCCGTGCGGTATCAAAGTTGGAGACGGTGGTAACGGATACTAACCCACTCTACCACTCGAATTCAAACTCCGTATAAAACTCCTGCGGTGTATCAGCGGTAACAATCGCCGACGGAAACCCCGGTCTGTTGAGTGTGCCCGGAAAGAGCTGTGTTTCTAAGCAAAATGCGCAGAATTTTTGGTACGCCACGCCTTTACCGCGCAGGCTGCCATCAAGGCAATCCGAGGTATATAGCAACACACCGGGGCTATTGGTGCGGGTTGTCATGCGGATACCGCTAACAGGCGAATATGCAATGGCCGCAACCCCCGGCTCGCGCAACACAAAGTTATGGACATAACCGTCTTTGCCTGCCGCGTGAAAATCTTGCCCGATCAGTTTAGCCATACGGAAATCGAAGGGTGTACCGGCTACATCCCTAAACTCGCCGGTTGGGAGATATCTCTCGTCTGTTGGGGTGTATTGGTCAGCAAGAATCTGTAGCTTATGCCCGTAAACATCTGCGGCGTCGTGACCGTCTAGGTTGAAATAAGTGTGGTTTGTTAGGTTGCATACGGTTTTTGTGTCTGTTTCTCCGCGAAAATCCATGCGTAGCTTATTGTCGTCGGTTAGCCTGTACGTGCAGTATACGGTCAAGTTGCCGGGGTAGCCATTGTCCCCGTCCGGGCTGAAAAGAGAAAATACCAGTTTGCTTTCTGTGGCTTCTTCTACTGTCCATGGCCTTCTGTCAAAGCCGCCCGTCCCGCCGTGTATGTGGTTGGGATGGCTATTTGCTTCCAGTACATATTCTTTTCCATCCAGTGTAAACCGCGCGTTTTCTACAAGATTTGCTACGCGGCCGCACACTGCGCCAAAGCTTGGGTGTGGTTTTGTTGCGTAGTCTTCTGCACTGTCTAGGCCAAGTACAATGTCACGGGTTTTGCCATTCTTGTCAGGGACATGCAGGGAAATGATTGCGCAGCCTAAATTGGTTACTGTCATTGTTATGCCATTTTTGTTGGTTAAATTAAACGTTTTTATATTCATTATAATCCTCCTAATGCAACCGTTCCATCATTCTTGTGCCCTTACAAATAGCCAAATAATAAGCCCCGGCCGCTAGCAAGATGATAATAGCAAACAGGCCTAAAAAAGTAACAAGCGGCCCTGTATGTGTAAGCACAAACCATCCCAGTGCACCAATACCACCGGCCACAGCCCAACTGCCGAACATCGGGATAACAGAATTAAGGTTTTGCTTAACAGCAGCTTGCTCATTATCCCAAGTTAACTTTGGCCTAACAACATCAATATACAGCCCAAGATAATTAACAAACAGCATCGCTGGTACAGCCAAGATCACCCCGCCCAAAAAAAGTAAAATAGGTGCGCCAAATATCACTTGAAGTGGCACTATAACAAATAAAAGTGCGGGAATCAGGATAACTAACCCGCTTACAGCCTTGGCATTAAGCTGGGTAGAGTAGGGGATTGGCAAGTATTTCATTATAAAAAGATTCCGCCCTTCACGTGAAATAGCCGTTGAAGTAACACCAACCATCCCGCCTGTAAAAAAGCCGATAGCACACATTCCAACCATTACCAATGTTGCCATGAAAGGGTCGTTAAAATCAATAGCGTAAAGCAGTGCATCCAACTCGCCGCCTCTGACAAGCGGGACAAAAGAAACCGCCAGTATCACAGGCATTATAAATGCCATCAAAACGCAATTCATAAACACGGCAGGACTACGAAACACCAGCCGCAGTTCCTTAACCAAGTATGAGAAAAACTTTCCACGCCCACGCGCGTTTGTGGCGATATCTTCCACAGTCATCTTTTTTGCAGGCGCACCAGACTCCGAAATTCCAATAACCCCGGCAAAGTACAGCTTTCCTGCCAGTAAGAAAAACACCAAAATAGCCGCTGCTGCAATTGCCAAATTTATTGCCTGATTATGAAGCGCACCGCCAAAAATAGCCGTTTCTCCAAGTGCACGGGCGGCAAAACCGTTGCCAACAAACAGTGTATTCAAGGTTGTAAGCGCAGCAGGCGCGCCCATAACTAAATCAATAAGCACTTCTTCGTCAAACATTACCATCTGGTTGGCATACATAGAAAAGGCTACGGCAATTACAAGCGACACCACTCCAACAAACAACGTATACCTGTCTGGATTGCGGCCAAGACGTGTGACTCTCATAAGTACCATAACAAGTACAGTAGAGTAGACCATAGGCAAAATTGGCAAAGTTATAAATGTTATAACTGTACTAAAAGTAAGCACACTGAAAGGCACATAATTCCTAAGAGCAGCGAAAATAACCGCCATAAGGCCCAAAGAAACAATATATTCAAATGCCAGCGCCACTGCAAACTTAGCACCAATAACTTGTTGAGGTTTTACAGGCAGTGGCAATAAATATTCAACATCTTTAGCGAAATAAAATAACGCGGGTGCCGCCATAAACGAGAACATAAAAATAATGATAGCCCCTAAGTTAAGCGCAAGTCCAATGGCAACAGGCAACTGCTCGATTGTGTAAAATATTGAAAAAATCTGCCCAATTATATGGTAAACACCAAACAAAATTGGTAAGAAGCAAGCCGCTGCAATAACCCAGATGGCAATCCCGGCCCACTTACTCTCTTTTCCGCCAATATTAATACTCATGGTGGAGCCGATGATGGTCTTCATGAAAACCCGCGCAAGCGACCAAAATTTACGCATTGGCAGTCACCTCCATGAAAATCTCCTCTAGGCTAAGCTGGTTATGCATGGCTTTAAGTTCCTCCAACTCCCCGGCGAAGACGATACGGCCTTTATTTATTAGCGCGATTTTGTCGCATAATTTCTCGGCAACTTCCAGCATGTGTGTGGAGAATAGTACGCATTTACCAGCGTCTGCGTGCTGGCGCATCATCTCTTTTAATTGGAAGGATGAACGCGGGTCAAGCCCGGTAAGAGGTTCGTCTAAAATCCATACCGCAGGGTCATGCATTAACGCGCCCATGATGATAATTTTCTGCCGCATACCATGCGAGTAGCTTTGGATGCGTGAGCTAAGCGCCCCGGTCATCTCGAAGGTTTGGCCCATTGTAGTAATTTTTTCTTGGCGGACGGCACTGTCTACTTGGTACATATCTGCCATGAAGTTTAAATATTCCATCCCTTTAAGCCGTAAAAACATATCCGGAGAGTCGGGTACGTAACCAAAGCTTTGTTTTGCCGAAAGCGGGTCTTGGGTAATATCGTGACCGTTTATCGAAATTACCCCATCGTCAGGCTTTAGTATGCCTGTAATCATTTTCATTGTAGTGGTCTTGCCTGCACCGTTAGGGCCGATAAAGCCTAAGATTTGGCCGCTTTTGACCTCCATACTTACATTGTCTACGGCCTTTACGGTGTTATTACCGTAGGTTTTGCTTACATTTAATAAATTTAGCAATTTGTCTCCTCCGCTCTTTTTCATTTGTTGTATTATAGCGGAAATATCTGTGGTAATATAGGTTCATCATATTCAAAAGGAGATGTTAAAATGAAATTATTCATCGACACTGCTAATGTAAGCCACATCCGCGAAATAGAAAGCTGGGGCGTGATATGTGGCGTAACCACCAACCCGTCCTTGATAGCAAAAGAGGGGCGCAATTTTGAGGAAGTAGTAAAGGAAATTACTGGCATAGTGGACGGGCCTATAAGCGCCGAGGTAATAGATGTAAAAGCCGATGGCATGGTAAAGGAAGCACGTGAGCTTGCTAAAATCCACAAAAACGTAGTTATCAAAATTCCTATGACCGCCGAAGGCTTAAAGGCCACCAAGGTGTTAACGGCAGAAGGTATTAAAACCAATGTGACGCTGGTTTTCTCTGCCGCGCAGGCGCTTTTGGCGGCCCGTGCCGGTGCGACATATGTAAGTCCGTTCTTGGGCAGACTTGATGATATTGGCATGGACGGAATGAATTTAATAGAAGGGATTGTAGAGATATTTGATGTCCACGAGATTGAGACAGAGATAATAGCCGCCAGCATCCGCAATCCTATCCATGTACTAAGCGCGGCAAGGCTTGGCGCGCATATCGCTACCGTGCCATATGCTACGTTTGCGCAGATGCTTAATCACCCGCTTACCGATAGCGGGATCGAGAGGTTCTTGGAGGATTGGAAGAGTGTGGTAAAGTAATTTAGATACAATTCCTATGATGAACTAGGGGTCAGCTTTCGGCCAAAGCCGTTGTCATATTACTGGCAGCGGCTTTGCTTATTCGTAAAAATTTTTTAAACCCTGAAACTTTTTACATACTATTCGCCATTAATATAGTAGAGCGAATTAATTCAGTTTGCTACAAGAGGCGGTGATTTGATGTCGGACCCAAACATCGCTTCGCGGTTCGATGAAATATATGATTCCACAAATAAAGCGGCGCTGGCATTTATTATAGCGAAATGCGGGCGTACCGATGACATTGGCGACATTTTCCAAGACACTTATATGGAATTGTATCAATTACTGCGTAAACGCGGAGCGGAATATGTAACTAACGAAAAAGCACTGGTGCTTAAAATAGCAAGGCGGAAAATTGCCCGTTATTACTCCTTGCTTAAGAGGTTACGATTATTCGTATCTATGTATACTGTAAGCGATGATGGAGAGGAAATCCCTCTATCAGACTTGGAAGTGAGTGCTTTTTTATCGGAAGATTTTACGGCCAGCCACACAGAACTAGAAGCTGCTCGTGAGTTTCTATATTCGAAGCCGGAGGATGTACAAAGGGTATTCTACTTGATGTACGATGTGGGGCTAACAATCCCGGAAATAGCGCAAGCTCTTTCGATAAGCGAATCTAATGTTAAAAACAAGCTTTAACGCAACCTGAACGAGTTACGAAAACTATTAACATGAACTCTTTTTGTTTGCGATAAAAGTCGAAATCAATTTCCTGCGCATGTATTGCGCACAAATCGCACGAATGCATTTGAAGAAAATTAAATTGCTTATAGAAAGGCGGCATTATTATGAAAGGTAAAGAAATCTTGACCTATATAGTAAAATCAAAAATGCCTGACAGGGAGCAAATACGTATCAATTGCCACAGGCAGCCAATAAAAAAAGCAAAGCCATGCCGTTACACCGTAGCGGCATGGAGCATGGCGATTCTGTCATTCTGTATATGGGTTATCCCCTTATGGATACTCCCCGAATTATCAAGAACCGGGTTATTAGACCGGTTTGCCACTGTTACATCGCAACCTGGTCTGCTTTATGAATGTATTGAACAACCCCCTGAAAGTGAACAGTACGTATATACAACCATCTCCCCTGAGTCCCCACAAAATGGAGAGCCGAGCGGAAGCAAAATTATAGCCGCACCGCAAATAGAGACATCAGAAAGCCTTTTGCCATTGTCAAATCTAGCTGATTTTTTTCTATACTTCTTCCACTATGACGGCCCAGAGGCCTTCGCTTTTGTTAGGACTATAGGCATAGAACGGCGAATACGCGCAGCAAGATTCTTTGATGTATATGAACAAGTTTCAACAGTTGAAATTCTTTCAACAATATGGCAACACGGCGGTAATATGCCCGCAAACATCCAAATTGTACAACCAATTCGGACATGTACAGAAATATGGGTTGATGCAGATGGCATCGCTCAAGGGGCTGAAAATTCGAATCTCCTCCGCGAATACGGTGTTTACATGCTTCCGCTTAGATATGTTGATTGGTTGGAAGCATGGGTTATATTGGGGGATAATGAAGTAATGTTTGAAATTGATGACGGCGGTCTAGTCTGGTCGCATTCGGCTGTGGAAGGTTTTAGTAAGTTTGACGGAGAATGCTCTACATTCCTTGCAGATGCTATAAGGGCATTTACAACGGATGCGAATTTTCCTGCATTTAAAGCCGGGTTTGGCGGGTATGTTGCTAGGGGTGTGCTTGCGGAAGTTACTATCATGTCTGTGGCCCGTACTACTAACCAGTGGGGTGACGCTGTATTTCAGTACACTCTGGACACAGGTGATGTGGCTACTTTGCTAAGCAATCTGCAAAGCGGTGATGTAATTATTGCCACAGTCCATGCAGAAACCCAAATACGCTATGAAATAGGTGGCCAATATCTTATGCTTCTGCAATTTTCCGGAGGTGCTTTTTATTCAGGGGCCGCCGCACAGATAAACAACGATGGCACGATTACCTCAACCACCCCAGAAATATATAGCTGTATGATTAGGGGTTTTAATGGATATCAGGTTGAGCAAATATTTGAAATAGCCCGGCGCGCCCAAGCGTGGTATGAAATGCATGTTCAGTAATGAAAACCCATGGATTAATTATATCAGGGTTGCACTTTTGAGGCTGATAAATATTGCGTATATCGTACACCTAACGCGTTGTATGCCTTATATACTTGGGTTGTGCCGTCAAGTGTGTATCCAAGCTTTTCGTAGAATGTACGTGCAGCAGCATTTTTTTCGAAAGTCCACAAGCAAATTTCATTGTATCCACGTTTGGTGGCAATTGCTTTGCAGTGCGTAGCCAGTGCTGTACCTATTCCTTTGCCTTGCAGGCATGGGTCTACATATATACCGCCCAACTCGAAGGCGTCGGGCTTATCTTCGTCTCTGCATGGACCTATGGCCAGAGTGGCCTTTACTATGCCGTCATCATACACAAAATTATCACTGCCACTCCACGAGCCTTCTTTATCATTATCTTTAAACATTTCCATAAATCTTTCCATCCGCTTTATCACACTCCTAACATTAAATAAATGCTCGTCCGAGACAATCCCCCTATACGCGCACCGCCAGCCAAATACGTGGATTTCGGCCACGCGTGGAATATCGGATAATTGCATTGGTCTTATCATTTTCAATCACCTCTAATCATTTTATAACACAAAACCCCAAGCATGCGCTACTTTGCTTGGGGTTTTCATGTGAATTTACATAACAAGCTTCTTACCTCACGTTATATCTTAACAGCGGCCACTTCGGGCATCTTAATCTCAAGCCTATCCAAATTACGCCGTGCGGCACTAAGCATCAGCTTAATACGGTTAAGCTGGTTAACCTCACTGGCCCCAGGATCATAGTCCACAGCCACGACATTAGAATCTGGGTACATATTATGCAAAGCCTTGATAATACCCTTACCCGTAACATGATTAGGCAGGCAAGCAAACGGCTGTGTACAAACAATATTAGGTACACCCGATTGTATAAGCTCCACCATTTCCGCAGTAAGGAACCATCCTTCACCTGTGGTATTGCCAAGGGAAACAATAGGTTTAGCCAGCTCCGCTTTCTTGTCTATAGGAACAAGCGCATGGAAGCGTTTGCTTGCGTCTAAGGCTTTATGCATATGGCGGCGGTACCGTTCTATTGCCCATATGGCAAAATTACCGGCTATTTGCGTCATTTTTGACCCGCCAAGGTACCGGGCCTTGAAATTCACATTGTAAGCAGAGTATAGCAAGAAGTCCATTAAATCAGGCACAACAGCCTCTGCGCCTTCGTTTTCAAGTAAGCCAACAATATCGTTATTGGCTGTCGGGTGATATTTAACCAAAATCTCGCCTACCACACCAACGCGCGGTATTATGATATCTTTCAACGGCAGATTATCAAAATCCGAAACAATCGCGTAAATATTGCGTTTAAATTCTCCACGCTTGCCCCGCTGCACGGCATTTTTGCAGGCTTCAATCCATTTATCGTACAGGGCATTAGCGGAACCTTGAGTGACCTCATATGGCCGTGTACGGTACAGTACCCGTTGTAGTAAGTCACCGTAAACGATGGACTGCATTGCCTTATTAAACATACCGGCGGTAAACTTAAAGCCTGGGTTTTTTTCAAGCCCCATGGCACTTAAGGAAACAACCGGAATATGCCCCATCCCAGCCTTTTCCAGTGCTTTGCGGAAAAACGCAATATAATTGGAAGCCCTGCACCCGCCACCTGTTTGTGACATAATTACAGATACATTGTTCAGGTCATATTTCCCAGAAAATAGCGCGTTCATTACCTGACCTACGGCTATTAGCGCGGGATAGCACGCGTCGTTGTTTACATACTTTAGCCCTGTATCAATACAATCACGGTCCATTGCGGGCATAACTACTAGATTATACCCGCATGACCCTAAAGCTGGAGCTAGTATATCAAAGTGGATTGGGGCCATTTGCGGGCAGAGTAGGGTATGGTTCTTTTTCATTTCCTTGGTGAAAATCTTGCGAGGGGGGCGTGGCTTTGGTTCATGGATAACAATCCCGCGTTCGCGCCTTTCGGATAGCGCCGCGAATAATGAGCGTATACGAATCCTAGCGCTGCCTAGATTGCTGACCTCATCAATTTTAATTAACGTGAATATCTTCCCGGCGGCTTCGAGTATTGCCTGTACCT
>Ga0131853_10006323_pt1 | contig 21376 bp, 10 predicted proteins | sample TergutLab28metaG_FD_92764 | JGI IMG/M metagenome (GOLD analysis project Ga0131853, IMG submission 92764) | Labiotermes labralis P1 segment gut microbial communities from Petit-Saut dam, French Guiana - Lab288 P1 (version 2) (version 2) | ecosystem: Host-associated > Arthropoda: Insects >... | reverse complement strand
TAACCATTGAACTTTGGATATAGGTGTTTTGGGTTATATCGGTATAGTTTGACCTAAGGAACACTCTCCCGAAGTTAGGTCCTTTCCTCCTGGGACACCCTGTATATATATACACATATATAAATGTGTGTGTGTGTGTTTTTTTTGACTCAGTTCAAGGTGAGATTTGCCAGCAAACAAGAAGGGAAAGAATTATGAATTAACTCATGATGGCAGAGTTTCCCTTCTGTCAAATAATCATCAAAACTCCTTATTAACATGCTGTTTTCAGCAAAGGTCAGTTGCCAGATCTATAGACAGAAGAAGCTGCATCATGACAAACCACAGAGTTTGGCATCCTAATGTTCTTGATACAGCATGTATACATCACTTTAATAACATATGTGAATGCAGTGAGGTCTTCATTGGCAATCAGCTGTGTGAACATGGATTACCTGTCCACAGTTTGTAGACCATCAGTGTCTTAGTATCGGCAGCTGCTGTAATGACAGAAAAATTTTATTTATTCAGAGAGGGTGCGCTTGGACATTGGTGTTGTGTTCAAGTTGTGTATTGGAAGTAGAAGAAGCCAGAGGCATTATTTTGCCTGTTTCTTGCTGAAGTGTTCTGTGTCATCACAGAATATTGTTGATTACAGATCATGAGAGAAACAAGTTTTCTGAAGTACACAGACACTCTGGTTCAGTACAATATTTTGGGGGTAATCACAAGCACATACTTAAAACTTTACCATCCTGCAAGACTATATGCTGGTCTCTAAACTGTACTGACCACTGGACTTGCACGCCATACTCTAATCTCTGGGTGTGTGCTTGGTAGCAATTGTAGGTCTGCATAAAAAAAAACACTAGGCCATCAAGGGATGATGAAGTTTGCATGCTTTCTTAAAGGTTGAAGAAAAATGAGTGCAGTTTTTGGAATTTGGTTTATCATTTTGGGAGAGATAGGTATATCTTATGGCAATGGAAGTAACTTGATAAGCAAAATCACTGTGGAACTAAAGCAGATAGCATCTACTTCTGCATCAGTTGGCAGTCCTGGTTAAGATGGTAGTGACTTGTGTGTTTTGTGATGTTATGTTGTACCTAAAAACACTCATGTCTCCACCAGTGTTAAAATGAAGTATGCAATGTAGAGTGTCAGGACACTTGTTGGTAGGAAATGGGACCCATATGTGCTATATAGTGTGCCTAACTCATGTCAAGCAGCCTAGACCTAAATGACAGTTATGTACATGAACTGAAAAGTAGTGATTGAAATACACAACACCATATTTACCTCGTAAAACTTAATTGCACTATAGTACAATAGATACCAATGTTAAAGGTTCCTTACCATTCTTACCATGTTTGACAGCAGTGATATATGCTGAATGTGACGTGCAGTGGGGGCAATTCATGGCTATCAAAACAAGTACAGTAAAAGATAATATTTATTTCTAGATCTTAGAATATTAAACCTCTTAGATAGAACTGACCATCTGTCCCTTGATATCCTGTCCCCTTGTCCCTGCTACACTTTCTGTTATATTTTTCAACATTATTCGCACAACATGTACGTGCCATCTAAGAAAAACGAACAAGAGCCAATAATCACTGACTTATCACTTGGAATTAGTACCAAGTGCAGAGAAATGTAATGTGTTTCTTAATGTATTTCAGTTAATAGAGCTTTCTGCATTGTCAATGCCAAATATTAGAGCTTTTATTATATGATATTGCTGCTGAAGGCCTCCTAGCAGTGACTGTTTACTTGACCATTGTGATAGGTCCAACACTGACAGACATATGTCTTAACTATCAGGTGGATGACATAGTAAATAAAATATGCAGTTTCCAAGGGCTAACACCAAGAAGGATTTTAATGTAAGTATTGTGCCTAGGTCAGTTTAAGCAGCAAGGGCATAAAGAACCAGTTGTTGACATAAACTGAAAAGTAGTGATCAACTGTTGAAGTACACTATGCCATGTTTTACAACTGACCTAGTAAAATGTAACTGACCTACAATGCAAGAGATAACAATATTAATTAATTAATTTAGTATTCCAGAGATCCATCAGAGTGGGTACAGAACTTGTCATTAGATAACAACAGGCATAGCACAAAATGAGTCTTGACAGTAAGATACACATGATAGTAATTTGTGTTTATGATACATAAGTAACAAATCAAGTTTATACAAGGAAATGTGATCAGTTCAGAATATACAATCAATGAAATACTTACGTAATATAACTAGACATAACTTAAAAAAAATTAAGAGTACTTACATAATGCACATAGACAGAAACCTTAATCAACATACCACTATAATAAAATCTTGTGATACAGTTCTAAGTTCACAATTGACTAAGGTATTCTTCAATTGTGTAAAATGAGTAAGGGTGTAAAAATTTTTTCAGAGCAATTAAAATTTTTTTGGGTTACTAGCAACATTCTTAATCTCTAAGGGTAAATTATTAAAAATTTTTATCCGCAAATAATAAGCTCCTTTCTGATAAATGCTTAAGTTTGCTTGACGAAGGTATAAATGATTTCTTTTTCTAGTGTCTAAATTGTGATTTCCATTGTTTGTCAAGAAAAGAGTTTTGTTTTGAACCACAAACATTCATAAAGATAACATATATTGTGATGTCAAAGGCAAAATTTGTAATTTGTTAAATTTCTTAATGTTTCCTGTTGTGCTTAGCATAATATAATACAACAGAGTGTATACATGCAATTTACATTTGATAGCAGCAAGGTATGCTGAATATAAGTAATGATGCATTAGGATAATTCATGGCTTTGAAAACAAGCACTCCCAAAAGCCAGCTTATCACATTGTTGTGGTTCCACTCATTTATTTTCATCAGACTCTGTATGTAGTACAATTCTAAGCTGTAACTAAATACTGTGTTCACAGACCTCACAAACTTACTTTGCAGCTCAGCATCAGTCTCAAAATTCCAAACTGTTTCATATTCTTAACAATACCTACCAGGTGTTGCAAAGCTAACCCGGTTAACTGGCAAGAAGCAGCTCTGATCAAGGATAAGCATGATAAACTTCTATCATGGCAAATGACAAATTTACCTGTGCTCATGGGAACACCACATACTCAGTTTTCACACAAATACTCACACAAGATGATTCACTTCTGAAGTTTCTGAGTAATATTTGGGCTGTGTTTAATTGTGTTCCCCTTATGAAGCAGTACATTGTAAGTGCCCACATGCATAGAACTACAGTGTAGGCAGCACTTGCACTGCAAATACCAAATTCTGCACTTTTTTACTTAAGTAACCAAATGTTTATGATAGAGATCTATTCAAACTACAAAAGCCACACAGCTCAGAAAATATAATTGCTTTTATCTATCAAGAGGGGGCATGCGGTGGTGCAGTTGGTTGAGGCATCACGCTACAAGCCAGAAGGTCAGGGGTTAAATTCCCAATGCTGTCATTGGAACTTTTCATAGACATGATCCTTCCATCCCTGGGGTCGTTTCAGCCCCTAACAAAAATTGGGGGTTAAAGGTGGTTGGTGCATAGGGCTGACTAACTTACCACCCTCATGTGCCACCTGTCTTCAAATCTGGGAGCCTCAAACTCCTGGAACCCTCAGGGCCAGTGTATGCCTGTACAGGGATTGCTTTACCTTGCTTCTTGATCTCTACTCATCTTCAGGTAACTGAATCAAACAACTGCAGTCAATGACATAATCCTTTACCAAGACTGAAGAATACTCCTACTCATCTGTGACTGAAGCAACCATCACATGAAATGTCATGTGTTGTTCTGACAGAAGCACTGACGGAGGTTCAAGTCTTCGTGGATGTTATGCTGTTTCCACTGGTAAACAGTCACATTTCAAAGGATCACAGTGTCTTCATCCTCATGATCAAACAGTCCAATAAGGGAATCTAGTCATACTTCTTGACCTTGAAGATAATAGCACTATGCTGGTTTGAAATTTCAGCAACAATTTACATGTTGGCACAGTGTAACATCAAATACAGCATGATTCTCCATGTGAAAGAAGGCATAAACATCATAGCACAGAGAACTTCACATGCTACTGTTATGGGGGATTTTTCTTCAAACCAGGCATGCATAGTTTGCCTCTTACTAAACCAGCTGAGATAAAAAGAGTTTTATCAGTAATTCTCAACTTAGTATTAAACAAGAAGGGAAAGAAATGTCTCATGGCCCAAGCTTGCTTCACATGAAGTAATATTCAAAATTCTTTATAATGCCATTTCTTTCAAAGAACAAAAGTGACTGTGGCAGTCTAGCTGGACTTAGTTCAATGTGTGATTAACATTTGATAGATGAACAGGGCAACTCTGTTCCATTAAATGTACACCTTCTTCATCTGAAAGGAGCAGTTTGTCCCACAGTGGGCATGCATATCAAAGAGAGTGCCAGCTAAGTAGAAGCTTGGCACTTAGAGGGTGTACCTTAAACACTAAAATACAACATTGATTGGCCTTGGTAACTTGATCAATTATTTTATTTCATTCACTGCATTCTAATGACTGGCATATGTAACATGCTTCAGATTTGAGCCAGTTATTGTCATATACCACCATCTTACAACTATACAGGTAGGATGGTATTTAATTTACAAGGTAAATATTTGTATTATTTAGTAAAGCAGCAAGTTCCAAAATATAGAATTCTTGTTGCTGCATAGAAAAATGTTGACATTACAGGAAGTAAACAAGGTCATGAATGTCAAGTATCAGTGTCATGAAGCAACCATGTCACCAAATGTCACCCAAAAGTCCAGTTTGGCTGATGTACCTTTTGTACCAAGTGGACACATATTTGTAAACTGATCCCTGTATAGCATGTGATTGTTTCATGATTTTATGGCTTACACGCTTCCATTATAATGCACTATCATGTAGGACCCAACGCCCGAATTTGCTTTGTAAAATGGCATTACGAGACATGTTGGGGGATTCAGTCTACATCAGCTGTCACTGGAAACTTTTCACTTTGCTGAATGCTACCAGGATCTTTGCTTCTAAACATCAACATTTCTCTATCAATACATTGATATTCTACAAAATGTATTTCACCTGCCAGGAGATACGTTAACTTGCACGACTGCAGCTGAACATGCTATACCAACATCCACAATAGACTCAAGTAGGGCAATTAATACTAAATCTTACAGAATCCCACAAATTCATAAGAAGTAAAAAGACAAATTGAACAAATGTTAAAGGACGACACCTTTCAACCCAGTACAAGTCCACGGTATTCTCCAATTTTAGTAGTACCCAAGTAAGCAGATGCTTCTGGTAAGGAGAAATGGAGGGTCATAGTAAATTTTAGAAAAATAAATGACATCATGGTCAGTGACAGTTTTCCAATACCTATGATTTTGTAAATTTTGGATACTCTTGGCAACTCTAAATATTTTTATATGATAGACTGTGCTAGTGGATTTGTGCATATTCCCACAAAATTGGAATACCACCCCAACCCAGCTTTCAGTGCAGCTTATGACCATTATGAGTATAAAAGAATGCCAGTGGGATTAAAAGGCGCTCCTTCCACCTTTCAGAGACTCTTGTCCACCTGCCTGTCCTGGTATGCAAGGATTAAAGTGCCTTGTCTATCTTGATGACTTATCATTTTTGGTGAAAATTTGAAAGCACACAATGAGAGATTAAGAGATGTATTTGCCAGATTAGGGTCTTATAGCTTAAAATTGCAACCTGAAAATGTGAATTTTTGAGAAAGGAAGTTTTATACTTGGGACATCATTTGACATGCAAAGGTTTGTTATCTGAATAAAAATTAAGCGCAGTTAAGGAATTTCCCATTCCTAACACTACAAAGAAACTTCAGGGCTTTCTTGGTTTAGCTGGATGCTATAGATGATGCATACCAAATTTTAGCAAACTTGCCAAAACTTTTAATTTGTTGAAGAAGAGTGCACCCTTTATTTGGAATGAAGACACTGATGAAGCTTTCAACACTTTGAAGCAGTTGCTAACAAGCCACCCACTGTTGCAATAAACTGATTTCACTAAACTTTTCATTTGTACTAAAATGATGCCTTAGGCACAATTCTCATTCAAGGAGATAAAGGATGAGACCTACCTTAACATATACCAGTCAAACACTTGAGTGAAGATGAACAAAACTACCCAACTGTAGAGAGAATTTAGCAAAATGTTCATGAACTCTTTTTGGGTATACTAAAAAGGTTGTATAAGAAACATTCCACATACAAACAGGAAAATTCAAGAAGTAGACAATCTGAGGATGATAGTTGGACAGCTGACCAAGAATGAAGATGATTCTGTTCTATCTAGGTACAAAAGAGGCATGTTCTACTTTATTGGAGGTATCAGCAAAATTCTTTTTGGTACACTACACTATGATGATGCAATAACAATTCCAATAAAATTAACTTTAGAAAATGAACAAGTGGAGTTTTTAAAGCTTTCTAAGGAACAGTTAACTGTTGTAAAGTCTATGCTGAGGTCTTGAAATTCTACTTTTTTTGGTAGTTCCAGATAATCAAAGGACTTTGTCCCAAGGATTGGAAGATATGGCCAAGCATATTAATAAACAGGATAGGGAAGTAAGAAGAATGTTTATGGCTTCATCCATGATACTTACTGTAAAAGAACACTCAATGCAACTAAACAGAGCTATTGATGAATGCAGGAGGGAATATGAACTTTTAATTGATGCTATTATGAGTTACCAAAAGGGGTAATTCAACCACAAATTACTACATCTGCTCCAATTATGAAGCAGATGAAAGCTAGCCACACTGACATGCCACCAAAACTGCCTTTGCCCTTACCTTTGAGTGCAGCTTATTACCACTTAGTCTTAAGGATTATTGATTTTGACGCATTTTTTTAAAGGGAACTTTCTTGTGTACATAATTTGTCTGCCTTTAACATACAATATCAATTTCAATTTATACCATGTCTTGGGATGTCCTTGTATCACTCCATGTTGGTCAAGTACCTGGGAGTGATCCTGGATTCATGACTGACCTGGAAGGAACACATGGATGTTAAGGTGAGAAAGATTCAAAATTCGATGTGGGCCTGTGGTGTGACATTGGGCCTAAGACCCAGGGTGGTTCATTGGCTCTACGTCACTATCATCAGGCCATCCATCACCTTTGCATCCTTGGCATGGTGGCCTGGTTGTCAGACGGCCAGTGCCAAGAAGAAACTAAGCAGGATCCAAAGATTTGCGTGCTTAGGGATCTATGTGCACCACTCCCACCAATGCTGTGTAAGCACTTATTTGTCTCCCCCCCACTGGAGTTAGTGGTTCAGAGTGAGGCTAGGTCAGCTGCACATCGACTCTGAAGCCTGGGATGCTGGTCTTACCTACATCCCAATAGAGGACACAGTAGCATTCTGATGCAGCTTCAACATCCAGATCCCATATTTAATGTGGGGGTTGACGTTATGAGGCCGGCATTCAATCTTTAACCCAAATACAGGGTTATTATGCTGATGAGGGAAGACTGCTATCTTAGCCTGTGTCTACAAAGTTCACTCTCAGACCAGATTGGAGAAATATGTGACTACATGCTCTGATAGTCAGGTGGCTTTGAAGGCACTTAAGGGTGTCAGAACAATGTCTCCCTTGGTCCATCAGTGCCAAAAGGCATTGAATGACATCTCTACCCGGCATGCAATGGGGCTATACTGGGTCCCACACATGCTGGAGTACAAGATAATGAAATTGCCGACAAGCTTGCAAGGGTAGGCTCTGCTCTGAAGGCTTAGTTGCTGGTTGGCTAACCAGCACTGGGTGAAATGGCAAGGCCTTGGTGACACCCAAAAACAGGCTCAAGAACTAATCTCAGGACCTAGTCTGGGTACCAAGGCTAAATTCCTGACCTTTAATAGGACTCAATCCAGGGCTGTAACTGGCCTTCTTATGGGTCATAACACCCTGAGGAGACATCTTCACCTACTAGGGTTGCTGGACAGTCCATTGTGTAGGAGGTGTGGAGTGAGAGGAAACCTCAGCCCACATTCTTTGTGAATGTGAGGCCCTGGCCTCACTCAGACATGCGTACCTGGGCTCCTTCTTCTTGGAGCTGGAGGATATTAAGAGTTTAAGCTTGGGGGCCATCTCGAACTTCAGTAAAGTTACGGGGCTCCCATTATTTTATATGGGGCACAAAGGGCCCATCATTAAGGCATCGTGGCTGTGAGGTCCCAAACCCAAATGTTAATCAATCTATCAATCCTCAACACTATTCTCAAACACATGCAGCCAGCATTGCACCCTCAACGTGGGCGACAAAGTTTCATACCCGTACAAAACAGCACGCAAAATTATAGTTCTGTATATTTTAAACCATGGAAACCCTTATTGTGAACATTCAACTTAGATTCTGCTGTGTCTCTGGTGAAGTATAACTATTTAATACACAATTAAACAAGTTTCTGGCAGAAAGTGAAGCTTCTTTTTTTTTTTAACACAGAGACTCTAATGGGTAAGGAGTCCTTTGTAAACACCTGAAGTAAAGATTTAACACTGAATATGTTTTCTGTGAAATAATTATAATTTCCACACTAGTTAACAGTGTTGAAATAAAAAAATATTCTTATTACATTTCGCTTTTCAGAGATGAAGTGGAGATGATGACTCTGGTTCCACTTCCACAAACTAAACAGATACAAATACATAAAAGCAAACTGAAAGCAACCCTGCATTCCAATCAAGTTTACATGTGACAATCACAAATAATATGTTGAGATTTAAATTTAAACATGTCAGAATCTACAGAATGCTTACCACATGAACAAATTAGTTCTCTTATTCTTGTGTGACAAAGGTGTAAACTGGTTCTATTATGAACTATGTCTAAGACTTATTAAATGACAATTTAAAATATACATAACTGTCTCATGAATGATTTCACATTACACATTTCATACAGGTGGTTCTAAAGCTATACACTCTTTAAGCTCAATAAATGTAAAACATTTCTAAAGCAAAACTGGGTACTTTGGAAGGAACTGCACAGTTCCTAACCAACCTGACTGGGTACATAGATGGTGCCTTAAAAGCCAGTCACATGGTATCACAAAGTTCCTGCAACAACCTGATTTCAAGGCTGGTAATAAATTATCTTGTATACAAAAAATGCTCAAGTAATGTCAGTTCAGAAAACATTCCATAGTTATTGTATTAAAAAAAAAACTTTTCATTCTACTTGTTCATTATTAGCTAAACACTGTGTACCACCATTACAAAACACCGAGTTCGTTGCTTTATAATGTCAGTATGAACAACTGTGACCTGATGACTATTATATGAGAAAAACAAGAGATTTCATGTAACTTCATGCTTGATTATATGTAACTTACAACACAAATAAATATTATATGCAGTAACAAACTGGTGAGAAAACATCTGCCTTCAATAGGCACTGAGTATTGTGTTGCAACACATGAATATTGTGTTAAATGTAGTTGGAAAATAATGAGAGACATTTTTTTCAAGTCACAACACTCTGGCATTCCAGGCACACACAGTTATCATGTGTTTCACATCAATACTTGCAGTGTAATGCCATTCACACATTTCACACGTGCACCCATACACATGACAGAGTGCCAACATCTTATCCATCAATCCCAGCTTTTATCACTGTCACAATTTTCATCATCATCCTCATCATCAGACATGCCTATCATGTCTTCCTCAAAATCATTGTCTCCTATTTTATGAATGTGTGAAAAACTGCGTTTCCGCTTCTGACCTTTACGTCTTAACTGCAATGCCAACAAACCCTCCTTTGTACGTTCTTTCCTGTATTCATAGACTAGAGGGAAGATGTATTCAATGGCTGCCTGCACATCTGCCACACTCGGTGCTGCAAAAGTTATAACATACCTTGTTATACCACGTAATTCAGACAGATAATTCAAATAAAGTTTATAACCCATAAATTCCTTCTTTATTGCCTTGTTTCACTGTTTGCAAAGACACAACTCAGACAAAGTATATCTATGCTCTGTCAGCTCTGGTCATGGATCTCTAATTACAGCGAAATCTATAGTATCGCATAACTTCAGGCTTCCGCCACGAAGCAGATGCTGTGCTCTTTTGGGCTATTATGCAGTGAGCAGTGGTACCTTCCTGCTGACATTTCAGGACAACCTATCTGTCCTATCTCCAAGGGTCAGGAATCCCTGAGAAAGCCAGCTGTCCCAATATGGAGTTTATACAGGGAAGAGCATGGGTGGTGATAAGTTTTCAGTGGTGTAGTGCTAGCCAATAGGGTTGACACACATAGTTGCGAGGGACGGGGAGTGTGGTAGTCAGTGCAACTTTGCAGACATTCCCTAAGAGATGAAATTCTAACAGGTGTGGTAGAACAAATAAACACTGTTCTTTGTTCTTGTCTTCTAATCTCCTTCCTCTTTCAGTTTGTCTCTGTCCTTTACTCGACATCTGGGTTCTGGTGTCTCTGTATGTGGTATTTTTACCATGGAGTAGAGCTGGGCTAAGACTTTCCCCCTCCTAATGTTTTGTCTTGGATTTATCTATTTATTAACCACATATTGCACTTTCTTTCCCTTTTCTTTCTCCCACTTCTTTCATGTAGATGTTTCTAACTCCAACACTTTTTATAATTTCTTTTCTCATGGAACGTCTCTCATCAAAGCTGCACTGACTACCACACTCCCTCTCCCTCCCAACCTCCCTATATAAACTCCATATTGGGACACCTGGCTTTCTTTTTGGATTCTTGACCCCTGAAGATGGGACCAATAGGTTGTCCTGAAATGTCGGCAGGAAATTATCATTACTCACTATGTAATAACCCGGAAGAGTGCAATTCTCTTCTATAGTATCGGTTCGCAAGCAAAGACCAAAACATATGAAACAACATACAATGCAAGAAATGCTTCTTATTAAAAAGACAGTTTGCACACACATTGTATATATGTTGGTTTTTAAAAAGAAGAAGCATATGATATGATATATTTGTTAACTGCAACTGGGTTGACACCCATTGGCAGTAGTACAGTACACATTTACACATAAACAATACACAGAACAACACAATGAAACAGAATATCCAAAAAGGTACATACGTAATAATAAGAATACATAAACATATTACATTGCACAGAATAAACAATATCAAAACAACTGCAAAAAATGTTTCAAAATGCTTTTAGGAAAGACTTTGAGCCGGAGGCTTCAGCTTCTGCTACCTACGTTTTTCCAGCTCTTCTATCTTCCCCAGATGTTCCTGACAATGTCTCCAAAGAAGATGTCTTGTAATTGGTGTTAAATAACCTAACATACCTTTGCTTTTAGGGCACATCAGGTTTTATAATTTCTAATTTCTTTTAGTATATTTCAAGCAAGGTGTTCCAAGTAACAGAAAACCAGCAAGTCCCAAGAATTCTGGATAAAAGATCCCATACCTGCATTATCCCAAAGCAATTACTGTTGGGTTCACTGTGAGATAAGAGGTTATCGCAACTGTTGAAGATCAAAGTGACAACATATGGATTAGCAAATAGTTCCCAACTTCGGTAGCACACTCCTCCACAAGCAAGACTATTTACCAGTCAACATGCCATAACATCCCACAAAAGTCACTCTACTTTCAGATTGCTTAGATGAGGAACCTATTTCAGAGGACCTAGTTTTGATCTACAGATGTTAACAAGGCTGTTTATTTATTTATTCTTGGTGTGTTTAAGAATGCTCTTAATAATTTTAAATCAAATAAGATCAATGACAAGATGTGTAGTGCACAATAAATTGCAAAGTTTGTAACAGAAAGGTACAATCTGGCCCTTCCCAGAGGCACCATACAAAACCTCAGACAACAGTTAGTCTTCAAGATTTGAACCTGGGATCTCCAGAGGCAGAAGTGTGCTACCCACTTGATGGCAGTATTCAGTGAATAAGACAGTTACAATGTTATGGCATCTGGGCAGAAATGATTATAGTGACATGATTGATCAGTTAACCAGTCACACAACTGTTTTGCCTTGATACTAATTACATTCACACTGCTGCAAATGTACGCAGATTCTGGCATATCCTTTCAAAGTCTGTTCTGTCTGTGCTTACAGATCCATCTTCTAAACTGCAAATCAGTGCATGTAGGCCTACTACTATAAAGCTTATTGTTAGAATTAGAAAACATGCTGGCTACACTCTGAGCCTCCTGCTTAATTATGGTAATTGTTGAGACCCTCTGAACCTATCTCACAATGTGATATAAACTTACCTGTTACAGTAACACTACCAGTTGAAAAGATTTTAAGAGTTGCTTTGGGTTGAGTCAGTTTGTATGTTACACCGGGATGAAGTTCTGGCTCATAACTGGAAACAAAGAAAGCCATATTTACCCGAAATTATATTAATGCAACAGAAAAATTAAAAATTAAAGATATTCTGAGATTTTTAGCACTTCACTAACACAATGGGTATGAGGTTTTGAAAGTTTAAAACTTATTTCTGTTCATAAGGTCAATAATTTATATGGAATTATTACAACACATTGAACAATTCATTTTTATGATTTTGTGTCAAGTTTGAATAAAACATAACACAACCTCTAAATTCAGAAACATAACAACATCTCTCACTATTTCACTGACATAAGTAATTAAAAATCTCACTTTTCAAGAATACAATAAGATTTCTTTTTTATGTATTCTCTACATGTGGACTGAATTTATACTGTTTGTATTTTCTTCTTATACAATTTTGTGCAAATGTAATTCTTGATTTCTTACTTTCTCTTGACTTTAACATGCCATACTATGAACCCATTCACTTAAAAAATTAAATAACAGAATACACAATGATGTTACATCCCGCACATTCCACTAAAAGTTCACTGCAATGAAAGTAGCAACTCCTACATTAAACACTATAATGAATGGTTGAACAGCCCCCTGCTGGAAATAAGTAAAATTTAAACTTCGCTAACATGTGTAATCATGAAATGGCACCCAAAGGTAACACAAAAATCTACCATGTAGGGACAAACCCTTCAGATCTTACAGTTTTTATATTTAATTAACATTACAATATCAGGAGCAAGACAGTAAAAGTCTTCCAATCCGGCACCCACAGGATTGGACAGGTGCTAGAATAACAGACAGCACATACATTTTGCAGCCAGCCATTGCAGAAATGTGCACTGGTCAGTTATTTTTAATGCAATTGGGATCTTTTGAAGCCTCTACATAGGCTGATAAGCTTAATTATGTCCAGATAACACAAGATTAATTTGGAATCAGTTATGATAGCAAAACTTCCAGTCACAGATCATACATGTCTTGGGACTATTTACCTCAAGTGCTGAATTATCAGAATTTCTGGATTATCAACAGCTGGCTTAAAGGAATTTTATTGCACTCTTGAACAATAATCTAAAAACCCATGCCATTATGTAATCATACTTACACTGCATTTTCTTTGTATTGTTCTGAAAAAGCCATGATTTTGATTGCGAAGGGCATGGAACATGTCCCCAGTACATTGACTACCCTAAAGTTGTTGAATCGAGCTTTAAAGCCAAGTTTCTGTAAACATCGAGCAAATCGTCTTGCTGCAACTTTTGCTTGCTCTTCACTGGTAGCTCCAGTACATGTTACTTTCCCTGATGACCACATACAAGCTGTTGTATATGGTTTCCTTAGTTTCATTGTGATCATCTGCACAAAGCAGTTAAAAATTGTTACATAAAAACACTTCTTTATCACCGTTACTGTAACAGATGTGGAAAAGTGTACTCCTATTACAGTATACAAAATCACAAATTAATATCTTGGAATTTTACATCCAACCTTAATGTCTAGAATCCTGTGGTAACCACATGTGCACCTGATGCAACATTTAACAACCTCACACAGTACACCTGTTTGTCTCACATAAGTCTTAGAACACAAACTGTTTACCAAACCAGTCTTTATAACAGGCATGAGTCATGTTTTCTTTAAGTTTTATATACAGCTCCAATGAACATCAGTCAGCACAGTCATAACTGCAATGTTCAGTTATTAAAGTATAAATCTACTACTGAATCAGGTAATCAACAGCATATATACTACACTGTATAAACATAAAATACTGTCAAGAAGTCAATTTGTATATTACAGCCATGCTGCTGTATTAGAATTCTGCTCGCTTAGCCAGCCCTTGTTCCATGAAAAATAAATTACTATATTCCATATGGCAACAAAATATTTAACACCAAGTTATAATCACTCTGTATTATAACTTTTTCAAGCTATTATGTACAGAATGGATATTATGAGAAGGATCTGACAAAGCTGAGTTAGCACAGTGACTGAGCTATGAGCTGGATGGCCAAGGGATTGTGATTTTGTCCTTTCCAAAGCAACCAGATTGGCTCTGGGGCTTATGCAGCCTCTTATTCAGTGGGTAATGAAGACTCAATCCCTGAATGTAAGTCAGCCATCATATGAATCTTCTGGATGAGAATAGAGGCAACTTTACCTTTACCTTTACATATGTTATGAAGAATTCAATCAATTCTGTATATATTATATGAAAATTCTACCAGGATATTATTTCATTCCTGAAGTCAGAAAGATATTCTGCAACTTATAATGGACTGGAAGTTTGGAGGAAGGTAACAATAATAACTGTGTATTAAAATCATAACATTTCCCAATATCAAGTAGCCGCCTAGCCACCATGACATGATACACCTTCAACTTGCAAACTAAGGAGGTAGCATTTGAGTACAGAGGGTAGCTGCAAGCATAGTGAATAAGAGGATGTTGAAAGCTGATGAAGGGTGATCCTTCAGCTTCGAAGTTGTATGGGACAAATAGCATTAAAACACTTGGATAGTCTTGGGAATGATCTAAGCAATGGAACACAGGTGTAAGGATCTGGAATGGATTGGAATGGCTCATACAACAGAATGACTGCGTGCTATAAAGGATGGGGAATTTCTTGTCTACCTGTGGGCAACTATCGTCTCAAGAACTCTGTCCTATGGAATGAATCAGTCGACTGCATTTGTGGTTACCAATGTTTTGTACAATTATGCTGTCCACATCTTCCCCATAACAGCAGCCAACCCAAAGAAATAGGCAGCAAGTTCCCCTGTAAAACTGATAATTATCAGAGTCTAAACTGGCTGCTGACTATAATCCACAAAGTGTTACAATCCAGATGACATTCAAAATTCACTTTGAATAAAAAAATTCATACATACTCGTATATATACACACACACACACACACACACACACATATATAAATATGTATTTATATATATTTCATACATATATATATATATATATTTCTTGCTTCCTTCTTCCAAATTACATTTCCATTTTACTGTAACATTCTTGATTTAATTGTATCAAAACTACTGGAAAAGTAGAGATAACAAGGTTCCTTGCAATGCAGTATACTCCATTTCCCACAAATTCATTCCTCTCAGATTCAAACATTTTCCTAAGCCGGTTGTTCTCAGGTAGCTTATGTTCTAAAAATCTGTATAAATTTATACAGAAATATGTAAAACTATGTTTCACACAGACTGTTTATGTCTTCTGTTTTCACCCACTTAATAATATAAGATACATTTTAATAGCATATTATTTATAATATGGATTCCACATGGAAAAATATTAAAAAAACTACATGCAATGTGGTTCTAAGGAAAATTATAATGTAAAGAAATACAGACATCCATGAGACTAGAACAACTGACAATTATAAGGCATGTGAATGATGAACCCCAAGTATAACACAGTATGAGTTAACAGACAGGCCTACCTACTTCTCTCATACAGATATGTTAGCCCTTCATTTTGACAATGAATCACGAACATGTTTGTTCTTCTACATTCGTTTCTAATGTGGCTTATGAATTATTCTTTATGGTATTAATTTTTCTAATCAGAATAACTGCTTTTTACAAACTAAATTTACATTCTACAAATTTCCTATGCTTTGCATTGTCTATTCTAGTTTCTAAGATTTTGAAGTTGATGATTGTGTAATGCCCAGAAATATGAGTTAAATTTTCCTTCAAAATATCATGTATAAGCATATCAAACTATAAATTCAGTACTCTGCAGTATTCCTTGCAATTGTTATACTCGGGACCCTTCAGTAATATGATCATTTCGGTTTCTGAGAAAGATATGTCGGTCATGTTAACAACTCTAGGGTAGAATGAGTGGTTTGGTGCATGTTTGCTGTTGGGCTAAACACGCAAATTTGTTGCCCAGGGTTTTGTATTTAAGGCTGAACTCTTCACAGAGAGCATTATCCCATATTCCTCGAACCTTACCACCTGCAATATGATGAATACAAAGAAGAACTGGACACCATCCATGACATCATGCTGAACAATGGGTTCCTGGTCCACACACACATAGCCCCCAACCCAAGACAACATACCATGACCCCCAACCAAAAAACAGAAACGACTAGAATAAAATGGGCCCCCTTCACATACATCGGTAGAGAGACCACTTTTATTACAAACATTTTCAAGAAGGCAGACCTAAGAATCACACTGCGCACCAACAACACTCTCCAGAAACTACTGATGCAAAAAACCCAAACCCTGGTCAAATACAGCAGATCCAGAGCATACAAACTAACATGCCTGGATTGCAACAGGGCGTGTGTAGGGCATTTAGGTCCAAAAGAAACACTTCAAACTATGCCAAATACCTTCTGGAACATACACACCCGTTTGGCCCCATTCATAAAACAATGCAGATTCTGCAATACCAATGTAAGGGAACCCACCTCAACACCATAGAAATACCCTTTATTTATACAGAATTTTCCAATAACAACCACCTAAATGATGAATTTAACATAACCCCCAACAAAATCTTCGATGCCTTACTAAATCCCCACTAGCCATAAAAGCCCCATCCCCCCCATCTCCAACCAATACCCGACCAGCCGAGAGACAAACACTGACCCACCCCAACTTAGGATCACCGCAACCTTTCCAGCAATGCAGGAACTTACACAAACAGTAGTAATATACATCTGTGATGACACTACAGAACATGTGAAAAAGCCACAACTTAAATATAGTGTAAATACTACAGTATGCTTATCGAATAGGAGTGACGAACAAGAGATTCGATTAATAGTGCGAGAAAGCGTCTCACGGTGAACAATAGCAGTGCAGTGAAGAAAACAGCTACACACAGCAGCAACAACAACAGTATGCCACCACCCACATGGAAATACACCCACCCAGGGGTAAAACCGGAGGGAGCTGGGAACACACTAACACCTGGAGCATAAGTAAGTACTAAGCTATTTATGGTTTCCTCCAATACAGCAAATTTTTCCCAATGTATAATTAGGCCGGATTAATTCACCACCCTTCTCACACACACATCTCCGTTCCCACAGGCAAGGGACCGTAAATCCAAGGTCATCTGGGCCTCCCTGCTACGTGACCCCCAATTAAGAGGAAGGAAGAGGAACACGTCTCTTCTTAATACCAGCGCAACAAGAACCTTCAAACTTGACACCAGCCACCAGACCCTACTGTGCCTTTAGTCAGAGCACACCACCACGTATATAAATTTTATTACGCAATAAGGCCCATATGTAGAGTTCTCTGTACCACGTGCACACACAATGTGTATAGTAGGACCTTAAGTCCTCTTGAAGACAACCTGAAGGTGGCCAGTAAAGGCCAAAACATGTAGTTGTCTAGTATAGCCATTAAATACATCTTAATTGACATAGTTGTGTTTGACTACATACCCTTTCCAACACTACACAGTACTTCAGATCTTAGTATTACACCTGCAGTATTTCATATCTTAATATTACACCTGTTAACCCTTAAATACATAGGTGACTTCACTGTACTGAATTTTATCCATCTGCACAGTAAGAAGTTTAGAACTGAAGACACAAATGTGTTTAGCTGCCTCCCTTTCAACTATACAGTAACATAACACAGCTGGATCAGTTGTGGGCATTATGCTGAATGGGATGAAAGTTTGCTATGCATGATGAAGTCGTAAGGAATGCGAAGAAAGCGGCCATTGCATCTGCCTATTGGGACCAAGGAAGGACATAAAAATTCTTAGTCAGGAGTACCACAAATGGTACAGAAATATGTAAGAGCTTTCAGAGTGTCGTATAAACAAAAATCGCCAATAAAATAAGGATAAAATGTGTTAAAGTTTAAACTTATTCCAGATATAACATATATTAACATATGTTAACAGAAGAAAAATTATTTTACTTCTATATTATAACCATGTACTAAAAACCAGAACAGAATTTGGATCATACAAAGGCCAACCCATGGACCATGTGTTTAGTCATCAATCCCTCACAATGAAGTCCCATGCCTAGTCCCCAGCCAGTCTATGTGGCATATGTAGTGGATAAAATGGCACCAGGACAGGTTTATCTCAAAGTACTTTTGCTCTCCTGCGTCATTCCACCAAAAGAACACATGATATGGCATCAAGAAACAATGCCAGTTGAATGAAAGGAAAGTTTCATATGGTTAATTTTAAAGAAAGTATATAAATTCCAACATAATAACTACATGCAGAATACTCTGCTAAATGTTACATACAAAATTCTATCAAATATTATACTCAAAAGGCTGAATGTATATATTGAAAATATTGTAGAACAGCAATGTGGAATTACTGACAAAATATTCGTGATGAGAAAAATTATGGGAAAATGCTAGAAGTATAATATAGATGCATTAGATTTAATGACTTAGACAAGCTTTGGACAGGATACAGTGAAATCAGCTATTTATAGGTTAAAGTTTTATGGCATACCACAGAAAATAATAAAGTTAACACAGATAACATTAAATGATAATACTTTTTGAAGTACTCATAGCAAATAGTGGTATACATTTCCATACATCCACAGGAGTATGACACGATGATGCACTGTCAACAACATTATTCAAATCATTATTCACATGGTCCTAGAGGGCACTGTAGAAAAAGGAATGTTTACAAATCCAAACAAATTTGTGCTGATGTTGATGTTGTGTCACAAGAAATATTCAAACCTTAAAAGAAATACCATCTGCATTGAAATCTGAAGGCAAAAAAATGGCCTTTTGTATTAATGAAGAGAAAACCAGGTATGCATATACGACAATGTCTCCTACACAAGTACAAAGATATCTCCATGGCATCATAATAATAAGATGACTTTAAAACTTGAAAGAAGTGACAGCCTCATACAGCTGGGATCAGTTCTCTTGACAATGGACAAACAATGTGAACATTCACTCATTCTTAAATTATGACAGCAAACCTCACATACTCAGCACATAGTAAATTCTACTGGTCTAAAAAGTCCCTAAATACAAAATTAAAAATTTATGAACCTTTAACATGTTCCATCCTAAACTACATGGCAAAAGCCTGGACAATGATGTCAGAAGAAATGAACGCTCTTAGAGCATTCATAAGGAAGATTGTAAGAAAAATATATGGTCCCAAAAAATAAAAGACAGATGAGAATAAGAACAAATAAGGAGATACATGATATATTACAATGGGCAGACATGGTAAAATTCACAAAATCAGTCAGATTAAAATGGTATGGACAAACTGAAAGCACAAATAACAAAAGAAGGCCAAAACAAACAGCAACTGCCAGAATGGAAGAAACACTGAAAGAAGACCACAGAAAAGATGGACTGATGAATTGGAAATAGAAATTGGCCTACAGTGGCCAGAGACCAGGAGAAACAGAGGACCACTATGCTGGAAGCCAAGGTCCACAATGGACTGTGATGCTTGAAAAGAAGCAGATCATTCCACCAATGCACTGCACTGATAATTCATTTTTCTACCACCAATACATAACCTTAGAAACTGACAGTGTCACTAAACAAGACATTCTCAAAATTATTAAAATGCTGATGAAAAATGCTTAGTGATATAACAATTATGGTATAAGAGATGCTTGAATCAGGTTTCATACACAAAACTTTCTTTCGAAAAATATTTCCAGAATCTATGAGGCCACAGCAAAAATTTTTATTACACAAAACATTTTATGTCTCGGCAATTTATTTTTGGTACAAATTACACAAAGCTAATTTACTTTGTGCCTTTAAGAAGACTTGACTTTGATTCCAAAGATTCGACTTCCACTTTGACGCTCACATGAAGTAAAATCTGCAATTAGTACTTTCATGGTTTCCAACCTGGTTTCCAAGTTAAAGTATGAGCAGAAAAAAAAAAATACTGCATCTCCTGCAGTAATGCACTGTTAGACTGAAGTTTTCTGAAATGTGACACTGTACAGTTCGGTAATGTGTCTCAACCTTTCCAGCTGCATTAATCTCTTCCACTGTCCCACTGGCTGTATGAACCTTGCACACATGCCCCACTGGCTGTATGAATCTTGCACACTGCCCCAATGGGCGTATGAACCTTGCACACTGTCCCACTGGCTGTATTAACATTGTACACAGCCCCACTGGCTGTATGAAGCTTGCACACTCTCCCACTGGCTGTATGAAGCTTGCACACTGTCTCACTGGCTGTATGAACCTTGCTCACTGTCCCACTGGCTGTATGAAGCTTGCACACTGTCTCACTGGCTGTATGAAGCTTGCACACTGTCTCACTGGCTGTATGAACATTGCACACTGTTTCACTGGCTGTATGAACCTTGCTCACTGTCCCACTGGCTGTATGAAGCATGCACACTGCCTCACTGGCTGTATGAATCTTGCACACTGCTTCACTTGCTGTACGAAACTTGCACTGTCGCACTGGCTGTATGAAACCTGCACACTGCCTCACTGGCCGTATGAAAATTGCACACTGTCCCACTGGCCGTATGAACATTGTACACTGCCCCACTGGCTGTATGAAGCTTGCACACTGTCTCAATGGCTGTATGAACCTTGCTCACTGTCCCACAGGCTGTATGAAGCTTGCACACTGCCTCACTGGCTGTATGAATCTTGCACACTGCTTCACTGGCTGTATGAAACTTGCACTGTCGCACTGGCTGTATGAACCCTGCACACTGCCTCACTGGCTGTATGAAACTTGGACACTGTCCCACTGGCTGTATGAATCTTGCACACTGCCTCACTGGCTGTATGAAACTTGGACACTGCTTCACTGGCTGTATGAACCTTGCACACTGTCCCACTGGCTGTATGAACATTGTACACTGCCCCACTGGCTGTATGAAGCTTGCACACTGTCTCACTGGCTGTATGAACCTTCCTCACTGTCCCACTGGCTGTATGAAGCTTGCACACTGCCACACTGGCTGTATGAATCTTGCACACTGCTTCACTGGCTGTATGAAACTTGCACTGTCGCACTGGCTGTATGAACCCTGCACACT
>Ga0131853_10006322_pt1 | contig 21384 bp, 11 predicted proteins | sample TergutLab28metaG_FD_92764 | JGI IMG/M metagenome (GOLD analysis project Ga0131853, IMG submission 92764) | Labiotermes labralis P1 segment gut microbial communities from Petit-Saut dam, French Guiana - Lab288 P1 (version 2) (version 2) | ecosystem: Host-associated > Arthropoda: Insects >... | reverse complement strand
TTATTTATTTATTCACTGACAAAATTTATATAACACGGCTAAAAAGTCAACATTGTATATTTTATCTGTTCAATGTTAAGCTTATTAGCGAGAATGTAATTTTGGTTCATCGCATTGTTCTCAAATAGGCTGCTCTTGACAGTAGAGTAGGCACTAAACTGGCGTGTAAGAAATTCTGGATTCTTTGCACGGAATTTGTATATCACACATAGGCCCTGAAATTTATGCTTCATTATCTGGATAATGGAGACGGAACGGATCAAAGGGTCCAATCCTTGATGTTTATTATTATTATTATTATTATTATTATTATTATTATTATCTGGATAATTTATGCCTGTTCCAAAAAGTACAAAAAACAGAATAGGAACTTCGTCATATCTGTCTGTCTGTCTGCCCTTCCATCCGTCCTTAAGTCTGTGTGTGTGTGTGTGTGTATGTCTCTCCGCCCGCATGGAACAACTGGGCTCCCACTGGACCGATTTTCATTAAATTTGATATTTGAGCGATTTAAAAAAAAAGTGCTCGTAAAATCCAAGTCCATTAAAATCTGACAAAAAGAATGGGTACTTTGTATGAAGACCTATGTACATTTATGATAACGTCTCGCTAAATTCTTTCCGTGGAATGAGAAATGTTTCAGGCAAAATTTGTAGAGAAAATAAAAATGCATATTTTATGCCCAATAACTTTTTTCCAAAAATTATTCCGTTTAAGAGAAATGTGACTCAGTGTTTTTGTGGTGTTTTCAGTCCTTCCAGGCACATGCCAGGATAGTATCTCCAAGAGGCCATGACCGTTTCCTTCCAAATGTTCCTCATTCAATCTCCACCCAATCATTCTACACTGCTTGTGCAGTATGGAGAGCGCTGTTCAGTAATGCACATTTATTTTGAACTGCAGAGTTTCAAATTAGCAACATTATTAACCGGTCGCTCCGGGGATCGAATCCCGGTGCGGGTGAAGTTTTCACCACCCATCCAGACCGGTCCTGGGGCCCACCCAGCCTCCTATACAATGGGTACCGGGTCATTCCCGTGGGTAAAGCGGCCGGAACGTGGCGTTCAACCACCCACCTTCGTGTAGCGCCGACGTTACAGAATGAGTAAGGATATACCTCTACATTCCTTTCTGTGCCTACATTACCTTTTACCTTTTCCTGCTGGCACTTTGAGATATTTTAAAAAACGGGAAATATTATATTGAATTTACATACGAAGACTATAGGAATAATCTCTGAGATTTACAACTAAGAGGAAACGTAAAAGATGATGGATCTTGGCTAGTTAAGGTGTTGGCTTTTCAACTGATAAAAAGTGAAAAAATATAGAGAATTTCTAAGGTGCGTTTTTTCAGAGCGTGTTTTATTGGTACGTGTTTGAATGTAGCTGTTTCACCATTTAGAAGAAGCGTGACTACTGGAAATTTAAAAACGTGTATATATATGTATATTAGGCTTATACACACGCGAGGTGGTATGTATATTCATGTAAAAAGGAGCCGGAAATTCATAGTTGGTATAGAGAGCACACTTGCCTCTCACCTCCGCCCATTTCCGAGGTTAAGAATGAGAGGAGCTATACCTTTTCGCCCTCTGTATGCCTTCATGGCATTGACAGGGACAACTTTAACCTTTTCTACAGGGGCGATAAGGATTACATGTGAGTTCCTTAGGGTTCTGAATACGGTGTATTACGATATTTTTCCCTATTTTTTTACCTTATAATTAAATTTAAACCTTTAGGAAATTCATTCTAGGGAGCCCGCCTGTTAGTTTTGTTTCCCGCACGTGACGACGGACCCAGAGCCGGCTTTCTAAATGCTGTATTATAATTATAAATCGAAAATGGATAAAGTACAGAGAAGTGGACTGTTTCAGTAACTGGCTGTTACGTTAGTTGTTGAAACCCTAAGGAGAGATAAAGTCGAACTACACTTCGATAAACTGTACTTTTAAATAGCGATACCTCACAGCGACATTATACTCCACAGTCGTTAAGGTGCTATGCTACAAATCGGAAGGCCGCTGGTTCGATCCCAGATGGTTTCAGTGGATTTTTCATTGATATAAAATACTTCCGATCGCACTATGGCCCTGGGGTCGACTCAGCCTCTAACATAAACGAGTACCAGGATCATTTTCTGGGGTAAAGGCGGTCGGTGCGTAAGGCTAACAACCTTACCACTATCCTGTGCCGTTGTCGTGAAATCTGGGAACCTTAACTTCCTGGAACCCTCTGGGCCACTCCAGGCCTGTAACGGGACTGCTTTAGAAGGAAAATTATAAGTATAGTCTATGCTATTGATTGCTAGCGATCCATTCAGTGACTTAGGAAGGAAGATGCTGATAATAACAGTCATTATTAAAACACACACACACACACACAGACACACTCTTGTACTGTATAGCATATACGGCATGAATTCACGTATGGTGGTTGCGAACATTTTAACAAAAATTTCACAAAATCTTCTTAAATGCTTTCATGAATATTTTAAGAACATACGAAACTTTCAAACACACAACAGTACAAACATTACATAAAATCAGTGTATATATAATGAATACAATCATATACGTCAGCACTACTTATTTATTTAGTGTAGTGCTGGCGTATATGTTTGTATTCATTATATGTTCGTTCTAGCACTTCGTGATGCCTTCTTTCAAGTCAGTGTATACCGTAATTACAGATGGAGAATGTGGAATATTTTAAGTATCTTGGTAGCCTGAAAACAAATGATGCAAGATGTACAAGTGAAGTTAAATCCAGGATTGCCAATGGCAAAAGCGACATTGAACAAGAACACTTTGTTTTTTATCAGGAAACTGGACGTACATTTATGGGGAAAAAGTAGGGAATTGCTATATTTGGGGCATGGTTCGGTGTGATGCTGAAACCTGGACACTGCGGAATATATACCAGCAAACAAGCGTACCTGTTTTCATAGAAGTACATAAATACGCTGTGGGGGAATTTGCGGAGTTTTGGTGTCTTACAGAACACATGTAGTTACGGTTAACGTATTTGCCTTAGTGTGTCGGCTTAACTTACTTTAGGAAAACTTTGTATCTAGTGTGATATCAATGTTGTAACTGAAACGGTTCTTAAATTTAAAATTTAATTATGCTTTGAAGATGACAAAGTCGAAACACTTTTCAATGTAAAAGATTACACTGTTGGTAGTATATTATTGTCGTTTGCATAATAGCCTTATTAGTACAGGGTTGGCATCCTGGTGAATCATATGCAATTTATTTTACAGCCTTTAATGAGCTGGATGTTGAGTACTGTTTAACCACAAAACCAGCAGATTACACAACCATTCTTAACTCATACCGAATTGTTAAGTCTGTAATATTTTCTGCGAGCTGTAAACATCTGTCGCTTGGAGCTATTTAACGCAGTTGGTCTAGTCACTAACGTATGGGCTGGTCGACTGGAAGGTACTGTTTCGATTCCCAGCAGGGAAAAGGGATTTTTCTTTTCTGCAAAGCATCCCGATGCAGTCTGGAGCCAAACCACCACCCCCCCCCCCATACTTAATGGGCACCGGGTGCTGTGTTCCCAGGAGAAAGAAGCGGAGCGTGAAACTGATCAGTCACCTCGATCTATTGATGAGATTAAGAATGAGTGGCGTTCCCAAGAACAAATGTTCCTTTATGTTACACTTGTCACTTTGTAGGATGATACAAGGAGAAGCGTTTGGTGGAAAGTTTGCACACTGGTACCAAGATGCGGTGTTTAAATTTTATTAACAAGGGTTTGAAAGCAACACAGAACACACGTTACTGAATATCAGTTCTCTCCTATTCCTCTGATTTTATATTAATGTTATAGCTGCCTCCAATATATGCAATTTGCAATATACTATCATCGACCAGATTAATTGCATCAACGTATTGGATTTTATATGTTGAATAAATGCGAGATTCCTCTGGTATAATCAATGATATAAAGTACCATATTGTCAAATTTGACGTTCATAGGGCCGTGCATCATAATATTATTTCTATAGCAAATCCAACTGGATGCACCAATGTATCAAACAGCAGTACCTGTTTGACAAATACCTGTTGTTGTTGTTGTTGTATGTACAGTCTTTAACTCCTGATGATGGACGGAAAGACCGTCCGAAACATGTAGAGTGTCATTCCAAAATACGAGGGGGAGTCAAATGAAAACCTTAAAAGTACTTATAATAAAGTAAGCAAATATTTAAGGTTTTCATTTGACTCACCCTCGTGAAATAATTTTGATACATTGGTGCATATAGTTGGTTTTACTATAGAAATATCATATTGTCTTTGTGTAGTTAGTTTAAACAGGACCCTTTATCGGGGAATTTGTTGTTTTGTCTTCCGCTGCTATAAGAACCACAATGATATTCCACGATCCTTCGGATATTACCGCCAGATGGCAGCAAGAAACAGCATTGTAGTGCATGCCTGTGTTATAATGCTGATCATTGCTAAAACATGTGCTTGTAGGTGACTTACGGGCACTGCATACTGCACTGTGTTCTCTCAAGCTGTCTGGACATTACCTACCATTACTGCAGTATATTGTGCGTGTATAGGGCAAAGCGAAAAAGAACTCATATAAAATATTACACTAATTGAAGAGAACAAGTGTTTATGTAAAAAAAATAAAAGAACGTCTAGACCGGTGATTTGCAAACTCCACGACCCAATATCCTAAGTCACATTGACCTTATGATTCTACCATTAACACAGATATATTTACAGTTGTTTAACTTGACATGTTATGATGATTATTTTGAGCGTTTACAGCCCATCAAAAGGGTCTCGGGGCTCGGTTTTTTTTTTTTTTTTTTTTTTGGTAGCTCTGTCGGGTTTGAGATTCCCTGCTCTAGGCCATTATACTTTTTCAATCATACTCTTTGCAGAACTTTCCAAATTCTCAGGTTGTATATTCAGTGGCGTAATATCAGAACGATCCTAAAGACCTGTAAGGCATAAGAGGTGATGTGCGGAGTCCGTACCAGAAATTGGAACGCTCACATTTTGCCTTTGACGTCTCAGCAATTCTTATTTTCCTTTCTCCTCTAAGGCATATTCTGAGACAATATTTCTGTTCTATGTAATTGAATTGTCTCTTTCCACGTGATATTATATACCTAACCTAACTACCGGCTTAGTGCATATGCGAAGAATCATAAATGTAGGATAGTCATTCCTCTGCAACATGTCATACAACAAAACTCTTTTTTTTATTGTGGTGCCATATGTAAACAAACTCAATATTTGTGGCATTTTGACTGCCTATGCCGCGGCATCTTACTTAAAAGAGACCGCAATTTTATAGAAGTCTGGCATAAGGCATTCTGTGCCACAAATACACACTGCTGTTATAAACCTATTGTAACGTACCTTTGAATTGTCAATGGATCTTCCGAATTTAATATCAGTTATTTTTGGGGGACATTTTAATTGAATTTTGAATTCAGAAGCCTCAGCTAGTATGATGGAGCTTACGTAATGCCAGCCACTAATTGCAATCTATTGCACTGGTGAAAATGTTACGTATGTAGTTGCATCTGTGTTGTTTGTGTGTCATTAAGAAGGGTAATTGTGTTTTCATTTTAAACAGTTGTTCTGTTATGTGTTTACATGTTACTGCATAAAAATAATTTTAAAATGTTCACAGCATATAACACAACACTTTTATTACCTTGAAAATAAAGATAACTATATTGTCGCCATATTTTATTCTTTGTGTGTGACTGCTGACAGTTGCTGCAGGACTGGCAGATGCTCGTAGCTTTTCTTTAGTAGCAGAAGGCTTGTTCTCCTAATGTGTTTTTTTTCTCTTCAGCTTGCGCTCTGTCAGCAGTTCTCCAGCGATACACCATACGTTACGTAGGGGTGACATACTTCGCCTGTATCTTGACGTTGTGCTGTTCAATTGTCAGACAGTTTTCCAGCAATCCTAATTCTGTGTTTATGAACGCCGAGAGAGAGAGAGAGAGAGAGAGCAATAAAATAAATCACTCCCTTCTTTCATATCCTACACTTTAACTCGGGGACCGCGGTAGCACAGTGCTGTGCTACAAATCGGAAGGTCGCTGGTTCGATTCCAGATAGTGTCATTGGAATTTTTCATTGACATAATCCTTCGGATCGCACTATGGCCCTGGAGTCGACTCAGCCTCTAACAGAAATGAGTACCAGGTGTATTTCCTGGGGGTAAAAACGGCCGGTGCGTAAGGCTGACAACCTTACCCCCATTCTGGGTCATTTTCATGTAATCTGGGAACCTTAACTTCCTGGAACCATCTGAGCACCTCGGGTCTGTAATGGGACTGATTTACCTTTAGTTTTTGATCCAAACCTTTTAGTTCAAATTATTGCATTTAGGGTTAGGTTTTGACTCACCTTGTTTAAAGAAGGTACTTGAAGTGTTTTTCTTCCACTAACACACGCGTCACTTCAAACACATACTTCGATCGTTGAACATAGGAGTTATATGAGTTAAACGAGGCGACGTGAAGTGACTAGAGCCAGTTGTCAGATAAAATAATGATCTATTGCGTGCTTGCCTGTTTGCCTTCATGCAAGTGTGTGTATGTGTGTGTATTAAGTTAAAATCTTATAAATTTATTTTGAAGTCAATATTGCAGTACCATTAGGTGTGTAAATGCTCTGTCGCTATTACTCTTCAGCTGTTCTGTAGAAAATGCCATTACGAAGACCGCCCCAGCAAAATGGGAGTGGGCTTGAAGTTAAGTGGGACGTAAGAGCTTCAGGTCTATGCTGATGATGTTAATTTACGGAGGAGGAACATACATTGTGGGCCTATGAAGGAAAAATACACAAATTTTGTTACTTGCTAGTAAGGAGGCTGGTGTGGATGTACATGCTGGGGAAGCAATTATTTTTTAATGTCCCTTAAACAGAATGCAGGACATTTCGTAATGTATAGACAGGCAATACGAGTAAAACCTTCTAAAATGTTGCAAATTTCAAATTATTTGGAGGTAAACTGATCAATAAAATTTCCGTGCATGCAGAAATTTATAACAGAATAAATTCGGAGAATGACTGCTACAGTTCGGCCCAGATTTTTTTTTTAATTCCTGTTTGTTATCTGCTCGTAAGATCAGGAGCAGAAAATAAGAATAATTCATTCAGGGCTTTTGTGGTGAAACCTGAATGAATGAGACCACGTGTAAGACTTAGGCTTAGGTAAGAATATATTATTAATATGGATTCTAAAGAAATAGGATGGGAGGGCGTGGACTGGATTGAGCTGGCCTATGGTTGGGGCAAGCATGGGGGTTCATGTGAACGCGGTAATGTATATTAATGTTGTGTAAAATAAAGATCATGTCTTAACTGTCTGATAAAGCATTTAGTACCTTTATCTTGTTTGTGTTTCGAATAATGTATGTGTACATTCGTCAGTTTTTGTGTGGTGTAGCACAATTATCACCTGCCCGAAAATGTCTCTGTTCTACGGGATTAGTTATAGTCCGTACCGTTCGCTGCACCTTATGGCATGACAAAGTGTAGCAGTGTGATTGCACAAATTATAATCTTAGCAACTGACCAACTTAATGTACAAATTCTTGTTTTATAATAAGTTTCTTATATTCTTCTATATGTTTCGAGCACTGTTGTGTTCATCATCAGGATGTCAAATTGTGCGCACCGGACGGCCACCTACACAGTGTGACGATACCTGACGCTGTATAATACAATTTGACCTCCTGTAGATGAATATAATAAACTTATTATAAAACAAGAATTTGTGCTTTAAGTTGGTCACTTGCTAAGATTATATTGAGATGCACAGTCAACAAAACACAAAAAATGCAAAATTATAGTCTTACTTACTTATTTACTTACTTACTTACTTACGTACTTACTTACTTACTTACTCCGTGGAGCAGAGTCCTTCTTGAGAAGCTAACCGGTTTTCAGCTACTCAAGAAATTTCCCACATTTTGTGGAACCCAAGGGTTCATCACCACAATCGCAAGTGCCTCCACCTGTTTCCATCCTGAGCCAGGTCGATCCAGTCCATAATCTCCACATCCCACTTCCTCAGGATCCATCTAAATATTATCCTCCCATCTACGCCTGGGTCTTCCAAGTGATCTCTTACCCTCAGGCTTCCCCACCAATACTCTGTATACGCCTCTCTTCTCCCCATACATGCTACATGCCTCGCCCATCTCATTCTCGATTTTATCACCCGAACAATATTGGGTAAGGGGTACAGATAATCAAGCTCCTCATTATGTAGTTTTCTCCACTCCTCTGCTACCTCGTCCCTCTCAAACCCAAATAATCTCCTCAACACCCTTTTCTCAGACACCCTCAGCGTACATTCCTCACTCAATGTGAGCGACCAAGTTTCACACCCATACAAAACAACAGGCAAAATTGTAGTCTTACTACTGTACACATGTCGAGAGCACGGACAGCTCCGGTGACGTAAGCAAATCCATTGTCTGCGCTTTATATGCTGAAGAGGGATCCACTGTTATTTACTGGTAATTTCGGAGAATTTCAATAGATGGCAGGTAACACCAGAATGCTTTCCAGTGTAATAAAATTTGCAGCTTATAATTCACGTTTACTAGGTTCAGAAGCCTCGCAGACATGCCTATGACAGGTGTAGAGACTCGAGTGACATCTGTTCATCCAACCGTGACAGCGCGCGATCTTCTTCTACAGTTGTGGACAAAGTGTAGTGCGTCGTGTGTGTGTGTGTGTGTGTGTTAAGTGTGGCGTGTGCGTAGAATAGAAGTAAAGCACGTTGGTATCTATAACGATTTGAATAACCATGAACACACATTGGCAGTGCAGACGATACAACTTTCGTAATAAGGTTCCGTCAGGTCGGACATTTTGTCGTCTTCGCTAAGAGTCGCAGTGGACGCACAGGGCTTCTGTAATAAGGTATGATAATGGAAGCAAACCTTCCATCTTCCTGCATGCTTGATTCATAAACTAGCTTTACAATATTGTAACTATTTGCATCAGTGAAAGTAGAATGATTTGAGCCAGGGGACCAACCCTTCACCAACATTTCACGGGAAAGAGGGGTTTAGGTTAATATAATATTATTGAGTTTGAGGAGTAACTTTCACGAATTCTACGACATTATTACTTAGTCGCCATGATGTAGAGATGTTCCTGATAGTTGCTTGTTTTGCAAATGTTTATCCAGTGTCGTAAAGTATAGTACTTACCAATTGGAAGGCCGAAGTTTATATTAATATGTAAATATTTTCTCCAGTTAATACAACACTCAAGAATGAGGTATAGGGTGGTGGAGGTATAACTCCGGTCCTAATTCCATAAATCGAGGTTAGCTATAATGTGCACATCCTGGCTACATTTCCCGAAGCGAGATTCCCCGTATCCTTTATACAGGAAAAGTAAATTTATGGAAATAATGTTTAAGAAGTCAGTGGTTAGCTAACTGGAAAATTGCGCCTCCTCTTGCGCGAAACAGCGCGTCATTACTCTTTAGGTAATGAACTGACATTTATTCTGCGACTCATACGTAACTCTGAATACACCATGGTTATGCTGAAGATTGAATCTTCCGAAAATCCGGCAACTATTTACCATTCAACACGGCTCACGTTTCCAAAAACATTTTGTGGAACATACTGTACACACGATGCTTTAAAACAGGGATTTTTAGACCCGGTGTCGTGACGAAAATTTGGTTAGCAACAGCCTGCCGATGGGCCGTAAAGGATAAAAGCATCGAAAGAACTGGATGACTGAAACAGTCTTAAGTACGCATATGCAGAGCATAAGCTTTCTCGATACAAAGTACGTCTAAACCTTAGCTAATTTTATTTAAGTATTATCGTGTGCGTTAAATCTGTGGCTTTCACTAGGATGGTAATTAGGTACTGGTACTGGTACTATTTGGGTTGCAAAGCAAATGTGTTTTTTTTTTTATTTTGGGGTCGTGAATAAATTTGAGAACAGGTCTTCTGAATATATTGAGCACTATAAATAGGTCTACTAGCCCGCAAGTTGTTGCGTGTGAAATGAAGCGGACAGTTGCTTGGTTATACGACGTACAGAACGAATAATATCTCGCCTCATACGCGGACAAAATGTACGTTGCGTAGCGCCAGGAGAGTTAGCTTGTTCCGAGTTTGACGTAGTAGGCTTAAAGGAACGGTAACAACACTGAGGGATGACGGAAGTCAAATTGGCCGCATGCATGCAGTCGAAGTGGGCCGGAAAGTGAAGGTGAACACTACACGGCTCATAGTATGGCCTTACACTACGTACCTGGCCACTTCATCCTGACTGTGGCGTGTCCATCTTAAACGTATGCAGTAAAACCGTGCCCTATCTTTTAAACTACAATGAATATTTTAGTATCACAGAACACAGTCATCTGTCCTTAATGTATCTTCATGAACATTTTCCCATTTTCCGCTTGTTCCAGTCCAAAGGGTATCACCAGGAAAATCGTATTTAATACAATAAATGGAAGAATATCCAATGTTTTAGCGTTAAGAAAATTACAGTCTTAATATATACGTATCAGAACGCCCAGGAAAACAAAGATTTGGTAATTTATATATATATATATATGTATATCGTGTTTAGCCAGAAATTGAATATTATACTCGTAATAAAAATTACGCCATTATAACGTCGTACAAACTGACTAACTAACTAACTAACTAAATGCGGAAGATGAAGGTTCATTGCCGGATTCACAAGAGCTAGCCACCTGTCCATATCATCAGCCAGATAAATCCCATTCCAGGCCCTGCATCCCACTGCACCCATCTATGTCTAGATCTTCCAAATGGTCACTTCACCTCAGGTTTCCGAACCAAAACCGTGTGTGCACTTCTCCCCCTATACTTACTACATGCCCAGCCTATCTTATTCTTCTTGTTTATATTCCTGTTATGTGATTCTTTAGCCCTTACTTTGTATAGCATTTATTTCAATTTAATATTTTAGTCTCTGTGAAATAAATTATACCGTATATTTTTAATGTACAACCTGTACAGATAGATATGTGTGTAGTATCGCTGTACGTTGTTACTGAACGCAGCTGCGTGCCTACTCAGGTTACCATCATAAGCCTGTTGCCCCTTCCGCCTTGCAAGTTATCCAAGATACACAATGGCGAAGGGCGTGGTTAAAATACAATGCATGTAACCGTGCCAAGTCAAACGGTAGCCATGGATATCTGTAATCTTAAGAAACTATTTTTTCCACACAATATATGTATGTATACTCTTGTGTAACACTAATCAAATGCCACACTAGAAATGGTGTCATGTGCAGCTTCCTTTACGTTTCAGATAATGCATAATTTTCTTGTATTTATAGCTTCTCTCTGTCTTTCATACCAATTAGTGAATGACACCCATATATCTTACGCATATCGTATAAGTTTAGGAATAATTGTTTATTTCACTGAACTGCATCAATCTGTTGTTCTCTGTGATGGAGAAAGACTTGTTTTTAGTGGAGCATAAACTGTTTGGGTAGTATATAGATTAATTTCAAGCTGCAGAACATTGTCATTCAGGTATCAACAATTCCTACAAGAGACATTTGACGGGGAAGCATTAAATCATGGCGCTTACCGCACATCCTGTGATCTCAATACGTAAGATTTAAATAGAAGATTGTGTATGTAATAAAGTGAAATGCCAACTTGATGCAACAAGGTAATTTTATTGATGTATTCTTAGCCGGACATGTTTCGGGTACATACGTTCATCATCAGGAGCATTAGATGTTGAGTTGCAGCATATGGTTTTCTGCACCGAGTTTATGGATGGGTGGTGGTCTTGAGAACCGCTGCATAGGTCGTGTGTACGGTGCGGATGGTGCAGTGCACGGCACCATCCGCACCGTACACACGACCCACGCAGCGGCTCTCAAGACCACCACCCATCCACAAACTCGGTGCAGAAAACCGTATGCTGCAACTCAACATCTAATGCTCCTGATGATGAACGTATGTACCCGAAACATGTCGAGCTAAGAACACATCAATAAAATTACCTAATTGCATTAAGTTGGCGTTTCTCTTTATTTCATGAGGAAGATGCACGGTCAAACAACCCTCATTGTGTAAGTGTTTTAATTTAACAAAACTATCCAGACACTTAAACACAGCATTTTTAAAATAACTGCATAATTTTGACAAGAAATTCTGAAATTTCTGCTTGTTTCATCTTTGTCAGAATTACCTCCGTGTTTGTCTATTTATTTATGCCTGAAAAAAGACTAACTACAGGCTGAAAATAATGGTTTGGAAGAACGTCAAACCTATAAATTCCTTGGTCTTCACCAATTCCAAACCGCGTTGGGGATAAGTCGGTCGAAACGTGAATCTAACCAGTCACCTCCTTCTGTTGCCGAAGTTATCTGATCATTCCACAAGTTTTCGTAACACAGGTCATAATCCTAAGAAAAATTTGCCCATTTATTTAATTATATTCCGACACCCTAATTTGATATTACAGAATTTTGTGTAATAATGAAATAAAACCCAACAAATTGGCTCAAGTGTATGGTGCCTGAATTTTATTTGGATTTTGCCTACTTCGAATTGTGCTGCTGGGACGCAAACTATTTTGAAAGGAGTTTTTGTAGTTTTTCTGATTTTTTTTACACAAATGTTCGGACAGTAATTAAATTAATTCGCAACAGCTTCATTTCACATCCTTGCCTGTTTATTATTCTTTTATCGTTACACTAACGCTGTATGCTTTGAACTGCCCTCAGCGCCGCTCAGTGAACATTCGTGTAAATAAAATTGCACCGAAAGTCCCGTGTCTTGCAAACAGTGCTCTGAGAGCAGGGAAGGAAATCTACATGCATCAATGTAGCGATGTTTTGCGCTATCCAGCACGGTGATTCATTGAACAAACCTTCCATCGTGTGACAGTCTTGAAATAGGTAAACTGCCTTATGAACACCTGCCATGTTCAGACAACTGCGAATCAGTGACAACAGGTGACTGCGGTCTTCCGCCAGCATCGCCATGTTTTGTTTTATAACGGTATCAAGGCACAGAAAATTGAGTGAAAATTGCGTTATGTTATCGCTTGTGTTTGTTTGGTGTTTATTTAGTGTTTTCATTGCGTCGTTGTAGTTTGAACGTTAGCAAAATACAGGAACATAATACAACGCACCTTCATCCAAAGCAGTTAAATACAAAGGCAAGCGAACTATAAATAAAGTCATATTCTGTAATGACGAGAAGTGTATATCAACACAGAGATTTCAGAAATGTAACTGTGTGTAATGTGGTAGATTATTATCAAAGTTGAGGACAAACGTAGAACAGAGGGCGAAGAGAAATATTCAAGGTGCAATGTCAGTAATTTTTCGTGTCTTCCTTCTCGTAAATCTGGGCGTTGATACAAGAAGGGGAAATTGTATTACCTACGAGAATAGCAGCTTCAAGAGTTTTAATGCTTTTGAAGAATGTATTATGCTCACTAAATTCTCCGCTTGCAATAAGAAGGTACACAAAATTGGTGTGATATTTTCTTGTAATGTTTCACATTCAGCCTTGCATGCTCCTAACTAATAAGTCTAACAAAGGAATGGTATTATTATGTATTAAAATAACCTGAATTATATATTCAAGCCTCAACGTACCAATTTTAACGCAATTTGCAGGATCTTTAGGGCCTCTGACAAGGAACTTACCAATAAGACGTGGAACTAAGTAGTTTCCCTTCATTTTATCTAAAGTTGTTGTTCTTTCTGTTCTGTCTTCATACAAGGATTGAATGTTTAAAGACCAGACAAAACAGGGATCAAGACAAGGCGCTAAGTTTTAAACTTATGTAGTAAAACCAACAAATGCACGTGTATAAGATAAGTTTTATTATCTGTCAACATGCTTCTAAGAATACATAGAACTACCAAACTGTGTGAGTGGAACCACTCAACCTTGTAATAGATGTCCCATATTTTTCCATATGGTCACAAAATGTTAGGCGACATTTTGTGACCATACGGAAAATTTGAGACATTCATTACAACGTTGAGTAGTTCACTTGTAGGACATACAGTCTGGCAGTTTGTTGTTTTCTTGGTACTCCTGTAGAGCACCCTGATGATGATCGCAAAATAGTGATCGAAACATGTTGGTAATTAGTATATGTGGGATAAAGCATATTTTATACATGTGCATTTGTTGGTTTATTACATCTATGGAACACGTTAAGATGCTAAGGGTTCGAGTTTCTAAGCTAAATAATATTTCGTAATAGTGTTAGTATTTTAATTTTTGGCGAATTTAATTTCGTATGAATTTCGTTCTTCTGAGATAAGTAATGCTGAAGCAGGTTAAAATTTTTGTGACGTTTATCATCACTTACTTTTTCTTGTTACTTGTGTGGGTTCAGAATGTCTTCCATAAATTTAGCGTAGTCCATAATTATTCTAGTAAATGTCATTTCGTACAAAAATTTCAGATCAGTTCGTTATAGTAGAACAATAGGACGAAAATTTTGTATTCGCCAAAATCATCATTATCACCGCCACCACCACCATCACCACCACCATGAGCACGTTCTCCCAAAAACACCAGTTTTAACGAACCAACCTTCAGCGAATTAGGCTTACTTATGTATAATTCTGTAGCTTTGCGGATCTTTCCAATTTTAATTCTTTCGAATGATGACGACGTGTCTGATTTGGATATTTGTTTGCAAAATATCGTGTTTGCACCCCAAAAGGACCATGGTATAAGCAGCGTAATAATTGTTTGTAAAAGTTTCGTTCACTTTTTATTTCAGGTACAGATCCGGATCAAGTTCTACTCTTTGTAATTAGTGTTTTCCGTAATCTCGTGGTTAAGTGCTTGTGTCTGTGCGATTAGTGACAATCCATCGACAAACTTCTGCAGTGGCTGTGCATGGTAAGTAATTTCAATTACAATACTTGATGTTATTTTTTTTAAATTTAAGGACTTCAGAGTACAGAGATGTGCAACTTCACGTTATTTTACCACAAATATATTAATTAAGCTTTAGCGATATAGAACCAAGGACTCGTCTACGACAATTGACTGAAGTTCTAAAGAAGGTGCAGTTGTAATATCCGCTCTGCTGCGCGCAGATGTCACTATTAGCAATACGAAGCCCGTAACTACACCTGGTGGCGGAACATGGAATGTATTACACAGAATTTGTCGGGTGGTTCTGCAAATAAGTGGCCCCTTATGTGTACTTCACACTGGTGGATTAAGATAGTTCGTTGCTCGGTTACACTTATTTCACAACTAACTTATATCGTAATGTAAACTTGTGAATAAACAGTAATAGGGAAACGAGTTTGTAATTTATGCAAGGCATAGAAATAGACTTTTCGTCGCATTTTGTTTTAATAACTACACCCTGAAAAACGTTTCCATCACATATCTTTAAAAGTCCTGAAGTAGACTTTGCATAGTTTCTACATTGAAGTATAACACTCATGGCTAATACCTAAATTTCTCCTCGTAATTAAATATAGTAGACTGTGTACATAATAGGCTTATTAATAACGGATATTTCGCTGTACATTACAAATTCTACATTAAGAATTCTAAGGACGATTGGCAGCATACCTTCACACAGAAGAGGTCCATATATGTATATATATATATATATATATATATATATATATATATGTATGTGTGTGTGTGTGTTTGTGAGTTGTGTGTGTGTGTGGGCTATAACGCAGCCTAAATATGCCCCTAGACGGGAAAGAATAGTATGAAAATATTAACATTGCATAATATTATTAACGGTGAAGGGTCGGAAAATATATTGTGTCAATCGAATGAAGTTTGATTTTTATTGCGCAGACTCTCAAACATTGAATAGTCTGTGAACAGTACTGCACAGTATCCGTTCAGGTACTTTTCTTCTGTCACGTCCAAGAAGAAAATTTCAGGTCATCAAAAGTGATGCCAGTGGTCAAAGAGCTAAGTGCAGTGGTTTACAAAGTAGGATTCGCCCATCCTAAGGGATCCGCGTCAAGTTCCCGGAGAATTCGTGGTTACATTTCTGTAATAGCTACTTTGTAGTTTAATTATTTTTTTATTGACGGAATAATGTATTGTTAAAAATACTGGCGAATCTTTATTTCGTATGAGCGTTAGAGTATCTAATTAAACTTTCAGTGCCCACAAAAAGAAAGACAATTTAATTGAAGTCAAATCATGTAATGCACTCTTACGTGTGCTGCTGGTATGCATTTGTAGCTATAGCTATCTAAATGCAGTTCTGAGATATAAATTGTTAATTTTGGATACCTATCATCCGAACACTATATTTACATGAGCAAGGATGTGAGGATAGATTTAGCTCTTCGTTCTTACGTACGTCTGTCCGTCTGCATGTATCAGCGCAGCTGTCAAAGGGAGGATTTTCGTGGAATTTTATATTGGACACTTTCAAGAAAATCTGCCCACAAACTCGTAATCTAGCTACAATACCACAACAATGTCTGGCACTAGGCATAAAGACGTAAGTTCTTATTGTTGAGAACAGTACTTCTTATTGTTGACAGCAATAGGTTTTATTGTTGAGATCAGTACTTCTTATTGTTGACAGCAGTCCGTTGTTTTTTTTTTGACAACAGCACGATCTTATTCTTGACAACAGTACGTTCTTATTGTTGACAGCAGTACATCTTATTGTTGACAGCAGTAAGTTTTATTGTTGAGAGCAATACTTCTTATTGTTGACAGCAATACGTTGTTTTTCTTGACAACAGCACGATCTTATTCGTGACAACAGCACGTTCTTATTCTTGACAGCAGTAGTTCTTATTGTTGACAGCAGTACTTCTTATTGTTGATAGTAGTACGTTTTATTGTTGAGAGCAGTACTTCTTATTGTTGACTGCAGTCCGTTGTTTTTCTTGACAACAGCACGTTCTTATTCTTGACAGCAGTACGTTCTTATTGTTGACGGCAGTACATTTAAGAATGTTGACATCAGTGCGTTCTTTTTCTTGACAGCAATACGAAGCATTTTGTTGCTCAACACCAGTGCAGAGGGAACCAATTTTTTTGTGTTTCTTTGTTAACACTCAGTGGGTTTATATTGCTGACAGTTGCATGTAGGTCAACAAGAGTAAACAGAGAAAACACAGTTGCGTTCCATGGCAACAATTGTTACTTGAAGAAATCACAACGTAACGTTATAAATACATCGCCTGTCTTATCAACGGTTTGCTTTACATTCTATTCTTGTGTTAAGGCATTTGTGCATGGGATAACCTAACCTAACCTAACCTAACCGTACAAATCTTCTTCACCAATTTCCTTGCGTAAGAAAACTACAAAAACCGTTGTATTTTATTTCAATTTTTTTTTTAATTCTTGGAGAGTGTTTACGTTCGATCGTTCGTTAACGATTAAATTTTGAGGACCTGTTATTTTAATTCCAGTAGTTTAGCTCCAGTCATAAGCTGTGACATTCTAGCCGGAATTACCTACACGTTTTCGTAAATCTTAAGCAAGTTTTAATTTCTTTTCAATATGCTATTGACGTTTGTTGTTTGCTTTAAAGTGAACAGTGTTCCACTTCTTAGACAAAAAGATTCTAGTGAAAACTGGGTTTTTATATTGACAATAAACAGGGCTCCATGTACATTTTTTTTTGTTTTTAACGGCATTATTGTAGGGAATTACTTCGTTATAACAAATCTATAAATTCCCGATGAATGACTGATAAATACCTTTTAAAAAATTCCCCTTCGAAAATATCGTTTTCGAATACTCGCTTTTACTCCGCGTGGTTGAGAGTGAAAGCGCTGACTCTTCCGTTGCTGCTGTGAATTTATTTTTGCGTTTGTGTGACAAGAGTGGTTATGCGAGGGCGCCAAAAGTGTTTTTGTCTGTGGACATTTCCTGTCTTGTTATTTTTTTAAACTCATGGCTAAATCAGTGGCCATACAAGCAGGATCTGTATCACTCAACCAGTTTACTGGACTTGGTCCGCATATTAAATGAAATATTGCACATTGATATTTTGAATATAAATAGTATGAATAATGTATAACGAGTATTATGTCAGGGTTCTAACACATAAACCACCACAATGTCTTCGCAAAATTATTGTGTCTTTAATATATAACATAGGAAATTATAAATTACTCATATGATGTGTGTAGGTTTTTGCATCATATCTTGAACCACCAATGAATTTCAGTGCCTCTCTTAAAACAACATTGTTAACATTATCACAGTTCTAGCTGAACAAAATTACTATTATTACAGTAATTATAAATTACTGTTAAATTTAAGTGTGTTTATCGTTAATCGAGTAAAAGTTCTGACATATGATGTACTTGCTTTTTGACATATGGTGTACTTGCTTCTTGTTCAGCAGTTTACTGTAGTTTAATTCATATTTAGGACCAAATTTTCACTCGATTATGTACGTACAGGTTGGTTCATGTTTTAATGTCTGTACTTCATCATCTTATTCCTACTTACATGTCCATTCGGAAGTATCTTAAGAACAAGGTTACGAAACCGTGGATGTTAACATCAGTGCCCGTTTGAGTGCGCATGAGTGAACTAACACGCCTGTCAGAAACAGTGCTTTTGTTAAATCGATTGTATTCGTACCTGCAACATGACAGAGTGCCACCGAGTTTTAACTACGCAGTAAGAATGTATCTCAGTCATCGCTTTCCTGGTCGATGGACTGGTCGTAGTGGTCCATAGCGTTGGGCCACGACATATCCAGATCTAAATCTCTTAAGACTTCTGTCCTTGGGGATAAGTGAAAAAATGCCTTAAACCAACGTTGAAATAAGTGATGCATTATTTTGTGGAATTTTTGATAATGCAACCCAGGTACAGGACAGTCCTACTTCACAGATGTGAACTATGAACTTGATTCACAGACGTGACTGAATGATTAATAAAGGTGTTTTTGAATATACTTTGTAAATCCAGCGTTAAAATTTTATGGAATACTTCATTGCTTCATTTGGTTTTCAAATTCATGTAAGGGAAATTTGGCACCACTTTAAAATCGGATATGTATGTGACATTTCTAAGCAAGAATGATGCCGGGAATAAGATTCTGAAATTAAGACACGAAGTCATGAATCATCCTCTATAATAATTTCGTCCCTTCAAGTACCAGTCAATAGAGGGAGAGCTTGACTCTTAGAAATTCACACAAGTTGTGTAAACACAACAACCATTGCTCATACTATGGAGAAATAAATCTGAGAACTTGGGCGACAGCATCTAGATATGTTTATTCAGAAAAGAACTCAGTGTTGTTGAAAGTATTGTATGAGAGGTACCAGGGGAGAGGATTTAATGTGTGTAAGGAATTTTAAAGACTCAATATTGTGCGGGTGATAAAATCGAGAAGAATGAGATGGGCTGAGCATGTGGCGCGTATGGGTGAGGGGAGGGGGGTGTATAGCGTCTTGGTGGGGAAACCGGAGGGAAAGAGACCACTGGGGAGACCTAGGCGTAGGTGGATGGGTAACATTAGGATGGATCTGCAGGAGGTGGGATGTGGGTATATGGATTGGATTGGACTGGCCCGGGATAGGGACGGGTGGCGGACGCTTTTGAGTGCGGTAATGAACCTTCGGGTTCCGTGAAATGCAGGAAATTTCTTGACTAGCTGCAAACCAGTTAGCTTCTCAAGAAGGACTCTGCACCATGGAGTAAGTAAGTAAGTAAGTAAGTAAGTAAGGAAGGAATTTTAAAGTTGCGAATTATAGTTGCAAGCATGCGATGTAAAAATATATCAATCGCCCAATAAAATTAATGTCTTGTCACTGTCCGAGTAGAGACTGATATTTGAAGGTACTGTTTTGTGCTGCAGCACACTTTCAGAACTTACAAAACAATCTGTAAAAAAGAAAGTGTGTTGTGTACTCGAATAGATGTGAACTTAAGAGTTACTTAAATAATTGTATTATTTTATTAAACAATATTTTGCTCTAATTGAAATTATAACTTTCCTTCAACTGCCCTTTGTCAAAACATTTGCGGATTACCCAGATCTTGATTGAGTTTCACCTCTTCTATTCAAATTCCTCTGCATAAATCGCTGGCCTTATTGCAAAGGAATGAGAAAGAATATAATTTTTCAGTCATTTAACTTCTTATGTTACGTTATCTCAAGCACAATACTTTTTACTGGTACATTTTTTACTATAATAGGCTGCGCTGAATTTGAGGCGTGGACAAATGTCGAACAGAAAGTAAAGTTTCACACACGTGAGTCATTTATTTAAATTTAATATTGAATGGTTTATAACAGTAATTTCAGGACCCGGTATTACGGAATAATTTCTATTCACGAATTTTCTTGATATTAAAATTTTATTGTGTTTTATAATTTAATTTGCCTTACGAGTTTCCGGGTTGTGTCTTAACAACTCTTTGTACTTGAAGATTTATTTATAACTGTCTGATAAGAGAATTGTTAAAGAAATCTCTGTTCGGTGTGCCCGAAATAGTAAATTGCATGAAATAACAATACATATGATGTCCACGCCCGTTCATATTGGTTAAGGCTTGCGAAGAAGAGGTTTTCACGCAAAAATCATAGTATTAACGATATTTACAAATAAATCCGTAAAAATTAATTTTATTTTAAATATTGGACACCCCTAATTGGTTTTATCTCAGTAATTAACCAACTTGATGCACAAAAGTTTTGTTTTTCAATAAGTTTATTTAATGCCTGTACACGTTTCGAGCACATGTGCTCATCATCAGGTCAAAATTGCATTACACAACCTCTGGTATTGCCACCTATAGCTGTGATGGTACCGGAGGCTGTGTAATGTAATTTTGACCTCCTGATGATGAGCACATGTGCTCGAAACATGTAGAGGCATGAAATAAACTTATTGAAAAACAAAAATTTTGTGCATCAAGTTGGTTAAATACTGAGATAAATATACTGAGATGCACGGTCAGCAAAACGTCAAAACCCCTAATTGGTGTTACGAAACCTAGTACAAGTAATGAAGTCTGTGTGGGCAGCAAAAAATATTGCACTAATTACTTGGCTTCCAAGGTTTCACTTAACTCCAAATTACAGCTTTATTTCTGTATGTTATAAATATATTTACACGCACAATTTTTATAAGTGTTTATCACATTCAACATAGCTTCTCGACTGGAAACTGACTGTCCTTATTGCAGTCCACATTATTAATAAATGATACGCAGTAATAACACATATACTGATGTGAATTATTCGTTTCGTACCTTGTTCTAATTTCATAATTTTCCTTTCTAATTTCATAATTTTCCTTTCTAATTTCATAATTTTCCTTTCTAATTTCATAATTTTCCTTTCTAATTTCATAATTTTCCTTTCTAATTTCATAATTTT
>Ga0131853_10006321_pt1 | contig 21386 bp, 22 predicted proteins | sample TergutLab28metaG_FD_92764 | JGI IMG/M metagenome (GOLD analysis project Ga0131853, IMG submission 92764) | Labiotermes labralis P1 segment gut microbial communities from Petit-Saut dam, French Guiana - Lab288 P1 (version 2) (version 2) | ecosystem: Host-associated > Arthropoda: Insects >... | reverse complement strand
TCGGGGGTCTCCCCACGCGACCACCAGTAGCCGCCCACGAACACGTCGGTCAGCTCCTCATCCGGTTCCACTTCTGCTCCTCTCCTCGAACTGACAGCCAGAACTGACAGTGAACTGAATTGTCATGGCCGCCACTCGACGACAATGTTGGTGTAGCGCTCCTTGGTCAGCAGGCGCGCCATCTGGTCGGCGGCGCCCTTCTCGTGGACGTACCAGATGATCCGGGTGCCCCGGGCGGCCTCGGTCTGGCGCCAGGCTTGTTTGAGCACCTCCTTGCGGGCGCGCTCGCCGATCGTGCGGTGGCCCAGCAGGTAGTCCCATCGTGCGCCTTTGGCGTCGATGAGGGCGTTCTGGTCGTCGTCGAAGTTGTCGAAGCGCACCGGCCGCCCGTCGGGTCTCTCGGCGACGTAGGCATATTCGGAGGGCTGGCCGGTGATCCGTTCCTGGTAGGCCCGGGCCCGGTCCGACATGGACTCCCGCACCGGCCGCCACTGACCCGGCCCCCGCGCCCCCGACGTCGGCGGCTCCGAGACCGGTTGTGTGGCCGGTTGCGGGTTCGGGTCGCCGCTGTCGTCGTTGTAGAGACGTCCGGCGTCGTTGAACAGGTCGCGCACGCCGTGTGCGGCCAGGGCCCCGCTGGCGGTGGTGAGCGCGACCAGCCCTACCCCGGCCGCGCCGACCGCGGGGGTGGCCACCCCCGCGGTCCCGACCTCGACGGCCCCGTCCCCGACCAGGCCGATGGCCCCGACCGCCATCCCGAGTCCACCCAGCGCGGTCCAGCCGGTGTCCTTGGCCAGGTCGGTGAGGGCATCGGGATCGATGTCGTCCCACCAGTGGTGCGACCCGCCACCGCCATCACCGTCACCCTCACCGCCCGGCGACGGCGGCGGCGAGGTTGGTGGGGGTGGGGTGCGGGCCTGGCGTGCGGTCTGTCGTGCGGTCTGGGTCAGGTCCCCGGTGCGGCTCAACGCGGCGGCGGCGTCCTGGTCGGCCTGCTCGCTCGCGCACCGGATCCGGGCGTCGTGGTCCAAGATCTCGGCCCGCTGGCCCTCCACACGCACAGCGGCCCGGGTCAGCTCACCCCATTCGGGGGCATCGGGGCCCAGCCCCGCAGCCCTCGCGGCGGCGAGGTCCTCGACCAGCCGGTCGCGGGCCAGGTCGACATCGACGGCGTCCTCCTCCAACCGCCGGGCACGGCGCCGCAGCCCGCCCAGCTCCTGGCCGTAGGCATCCAGGGCGGCCGCGGCGGCGTCCAACGCGGTCGCGGCCGCCCCGTAGTCCCCGGCGATCTCTCCGGCCGCGACCAGGTAGGCCGCACCCGCCTCGCCCTCCCACCGCGGCTGGGTCGACTGCGCCCAGGAGGTGACCTGCCCGCACGTGCCGGCCAGCTCACGCAGCGACCCCGCGGCCTCCACCATGGCCTGCGGGTCAGTCTCGGGCCAGAACAGGACCCCCACCGGCTCGGGGACCGGCACGCCCAAGCCACTCACCGCCCAGTCCCCACCAGACCCGAGGGGCCCACCAGACCCGAGGGGCCCACCAGGCCCGAGAGCTCCCGGTCGGTCGCGCCGTAGCGCGCCACCGACCCGGCCAGCTCACCGGCCATCGCCTCGGCGCTGATCCCCAACCGGGACAGCTCCTGTTCCCAGGTATCGACGAACCAGACCAACGCCGCCCGCACCGGCGGCCCGGCACCCACGCCGCCCACCTCCCCGACCAGCTGGGACCGGCCGGCCGACGTCGCGGCGGCCACCCCGTCCCACCCCCGCGCGACCTCCTCAACGCTGGCGTACTCGACCCTGCAACCCTGCGACATCCAAGCCCCCCGCCCGACGCCCCCGAGCCCCCTCCCGGACCCAGCGCGGCCACCTCTGTGACCAACGCTGGCAGCACAGGCAGCAAAGATGACCACCCGACCAACAACCCGTGACCCCGCGTGAAGGGAAGGCAAAGACCCGCTGACCCCGGCCCATTGCACGAGTCCGAGGGCCCGGCGAGCATGCGGAGTTCGACCTTCCTGTGTGTCGGACCCGCCCTCAGCCGTACTCATGCTCGACCAACAACTCGCCCGCTGGCGGCGCCGAGCTAGCTCGCGGTGAAGTCCACGGTGTGCCAGCCGGTCGCCCCGTTGGGCACCTCGCCGGTACGTACCGCTGTCTGCACCTGACCGCTGCGCGCCGTGGCGCGTACGGCGACCTGGTGATGGCCCGACGCGACGTGGGTGGCGCACGACCATTGCACCCAGGTGTCGTTGCTGGGCACGCGGCCGAGCGTGCAGGGCAGCCACGGGCCGCCGTCGATCGAGATGTCGACGGCCTTGATGCCGACGCGCTGTTCCCACGCGACGCCTGCGAAGGTGTAAGTGCCCGCCGGGATGGTCCGGCCGTCACCGGGCCGGTCGATGCGGCTGGCGAGCTTGACCGGGCCCTGCACGGCCCAGCCGAGCGGGATCCAGTACCCGACCGCCTTGTCCATCGTGGTGACCTCGAGATCGACGACCCACTTGCACGCACTGACGTAGCCGAAGAGGCCGGGCACGAGCGTGCGCACCGGGAAGCCGTGCGGCACCGGCAACGGCTGGCCGTTCATCGCGACCGCCAACATGGCGTCGGAGCCGATCGCGGCAAGCGGCGTGCCGCAGGTCCAGCCGTCCTTCGATGTCTGGAGCAAGGCGTCCGCGCCGGCCTTCACGCCCGCCTCGCGCAGCAGCGCGGCAAGGCTCACCCCGCTCCACCAGGCGTTGCCGATCAGGTTGCCGCCGACGGGGTTGGAGACGCAGTTGAGGGTGATCCACGCCTGGGTACGCCGCCGAGCAAGCAGCTCGTCGAAGGTGAGCTCGATCTCGTGGTCGACCATGCCGTGGATGCGCAGCCGCCACTCCGAGGGCGAGATCTCCGGTGGGGAGAAGGTCGTGTCGACGCGGTAGAACGCCGCCGCCGGGGTCGCCCAGGGCAGGCCCTCAGGCAGCTGCGCTCCGGCCGGGACGACCGGCATCGTCACCCCCGGCAGCGCCCCGGGTCGGCTCAGCGCCTCGCGGGCGGCGGCGACCTCGCGGCTCTTGCGGCCCACTGTCGGCGAGACCGCGCCGAGGATGCCCGCCGCGACCACGGCGCCCCCGGCGCGCAGCCAGAACCGGAGGTCGTCGTCGACCGGCGCCGCGGTGCGCAGCGGCCCGGTGAGGAACATCGTCGCGAGCACCCAGACGATGAAGCCGGCGACGACCGGGATCTGTCCCTTCGGGCCCGCATCGGCCTGCTGCGAGACGGCCAGCCCACCGACCGCGGCGAGCGCGAGCCAGCCGACGGACGCCTTCCACTCGGCGCTTCGCGCGGCCAGCCCGAAGCCTGCCGCGAGCGCGGTGATGACCACCAGGATGATCGCGACCAGGGTCGGCTTGTCGCTGTGGCCGAGGGTCTGGATGCCCTTCTCCGCGACGTGTCCGGGCAGTCGTCGGATGATCTGCTCGGCCACCGCGACCACCGGGTTGGAGCGGATGCTCAGCGCCTGCGCGACGACCCAGCTGACCGCCAGGCCGACCCAGAGCGCGAGCACTCCTGCAAGCGCCCAACGCACGGTCTCGCGTCGGGGAGCGCCGACCCCCACCATCACCGTCCGATCATCCCGCGCCTTGCCAAGAACCAGCCAAGAGACACCCGAGAGCCCGAACAGACCCGCCAGACCGCGCGGGAGCCGGCGTCCGGTGCGGACCGATGCGGCAGGATGCGCTCATGACCCCTCGACCTCGCGTGGGCATCGGCACCGACATCCACCGGCTCGTCGAAGGCGTGCCGATGCACCTGGGCGGCCTGACCTGGCCCGACTCCCCGGTCGGGCTCGAGGGCCACTCGGACGCCGACGCCATCGCCCACGCGTGCTGCAACGCGCTCTTCTCCGCCGCCGGGCTCGGCGACCTGGGGTCGAACTTCGGCACGGCCGAGCCCGAGTGGGCCGGCGCTGCCGGCGCGACGCTGCTGGCCGAGGCTGCCCGGCGGGTCCGTGCCGCCGGACTCGAGATCGGCAACGTCGCCGTCCAGGTCATCGGCAACCGCCCCCGCCTTGGCCCGCGTCGCGCGGAGGCCGAGGCGGTCCTCTCGGAGGTGGTCGGAGCTCCCGTGTCCGTCTCGGCCGCGACGACGGACGGCCTGGGATTCACCGGGCGCGACGAGGGCGTGGTCGCGATCGCGACCGCACTCCTCTTCGGACCCTAGCCGTCCACCTAGCCGGCAGCGCGGACGGCCGCGAGGTCGCCGGCGTCGCCCCGATCGTGGCGGCTGCGGGCTGCTCGCGTCCCAGAGCCGCAAGCCCGAGACGTACGTCGAGGGGCAGTGTCAGCTCGGCGGAGTACTGGTTGGTCATGTGCTCGGCGTCGCGGTGGGTGATCGTGCCGCCCACCACGGGCGGGCACCAGCCGCGCCAGCAGAAGAAGTCGTTCATCGAGACCACCTGGGTGCCCGTCGCCTTCGCCGCCTCCACCTGGAGCTGGGCGCCGGCTGCCTGGTTCTGGTTCTCGTGGCCCATGCACGAGTCGAGCCGGGTATGGGTCTCCAGGCACTGGCCCGGATCCGCGACGAACCCGGGGATGTCGTGGAGCAGCACGACCCGCTTCGCGAGAGGCTTGAGCTCGCGGAAGAGGCCCGTGAACCCGGCGTACTCCAGTCGCGCGTGCTCGGTCGGGTCGGTGACGCGCGTGCCGTTGGGGAGGTGGATGCCGCCGTAGACGGGGCGTGAGGAGACGATGACGAGGTCCGGATGGAGCGCCTTGATCTCGTTGCGAGCCCAGCCATGGAACGCGGTGCAGTCGGTGAACGGGTCGGTGGTGCCCATCTTGTCCACCGTGACCAGCGACGCGGTGCACTGCGACATGACCAGGTAGTACATCTTCAGGTGGTCGCGCGCGGCCGCGAGGTCCAGCGCGGGGATCCAGTGCCGCCCGTGCGAGTCGCCGAGCACCACCACGGTGTGGCTGCTGGTGAGGTCGCCGCGCGCGCAGATCTGCTGGGTGTGGGTGGTGAAGTAGTCACAGGCGCCCAGGTCGGCCACCGACTCGTCGAGCTTGCCCAGCGGCGGCTGCAGGGCGGTCGGGGTCGCGCGATGGGCGAGACCGGCGCGCACGGAGGCCTCCACCAGCTTGCGCAGCTGGGCGCCGTCGAGGCTGTCGACCGGTGCGTTCGCCGGTACGCCGGCGACGGTGATCGCAGCCTGAGGCGTGCGGGCGGCCAGCTCGTGGTTGGCGTAGGGCACCGCGCAACCGGCGCACAGTGCCACCAGTCCGACAGAGACCGGGTAGAGCGCCACGCTGCGCCAGGCTGCACGCCACAGCCGAGCCCGGCGGACGGGGTTCTCGATGAACTCATACGAGAGCGCGGACGCCGTGACCGCGATCGCCATCAGCTGGAGGCGCCAGCCCAGCGAGAGCTGGTGTCCCACCTTCAGCATCGGCAGCACCAGCAGCGGGTAGTGCCACAGGTAGAGCGAGTACGACCAGTCCCCCAAGGCGCGCAGGGGCGGGATCGAGACGACCCGCCCCGCGATGGTCGGGCGGCCACCGGCGCCGGCCAGGATCAGCAGCGCGGCGCCGAGCACCGGCACCAGCGCGGCGTACCCGGGGAACTGCGTCCCGCTGTTGTCGACCAGGCAGGCGTAGACGACCATCACCAGGCCGGTCACGGCCATCAGCTGGGCCACCGTCTGCCCCAGTTGGTAGCCCCGGCGATTGACGATGAGGGCAGCCGCCGCGCCGATGCCGAGCTCCCAGGCACGGGCGAAAGTCGAGAAGTACGCCGTGGTGGGGCTGACCCGGGTCGACCAGATGGACCAGGCCAGGCTCCCGAGCACGACCACGCCGACCACGACGGCCAGAGCGATCCGGAAGCGCTTGGTCGCCGAATCGGGATTCGTCCGGCGGCGGCGCATCACCAGCCACGCACAACCGATCATGAGGATCGGCCAGACCAGGTAGAACTGCTCCTCGACCGAGAGCGACCAGAAGTGTTGCAGTGGCGAGGGCGGTTGGCTCTGGGCGAAGTAGTCGGTGCCGACACTCGCGAAGTGCACGTTGGCGGCAAAGACACTGGCCCACAGCGCGTCGGGCACGATCGACTTGGTCGACAGGACCCCCAGCTCGACGGCCGCGGCTGCCACGGTCAATGCGAGGACGACGGTCGCCGCCGGCAGGATCCGCCGGGCGCGCCTGGCGTAGAACCCGAGCAGCGAGACCCGGCCGGTCCGGGCGACCTCGCGGATGAGCTGGCCGGTGATCAGGTAACCCGAGATGACGAAGAAGACGTCGACGCCGACGTACCCACCCGTCAGGTGTGCGAAGCCGGCATGCGAGGCGACCACGGCGAGCACGGCCGTGCCACGCAAGCCTCTGATGTCCCAACGCACTGCACGCCGTGTCCGCCCAGATTCGCTCGTCTCAGCTCCTGGTGCGGCCAGGTTCATGGCGCGATCCTTACATAGCCCGACCGTCCGATCGTGGACCTCCGCGGGGTGGCGCGCGCCGCGCCGAAACGTCACCCCGTGACAGCCGAGAAGTCACCCCGTGACACGCGAAACGTCACCCCGTGACAGTCGAGAGGTCACCCCGTGACACTCCCGGTCCTGCGGTGACCCACCCGGACGATCCCTTCGAGCACGTCGACGGAGTAGGCGGCCACCGAGACGTGGGGGTCGTCGAGGCAGGCTCCGGTGCGCAGGTCGAAGGCGTGCCGGTGGCTCGGCGGCGCCACGAACGGTACGCCGCCGCGGGTGCCGACGATGCCCTTCGCCAGTGCGGATGCCCTCTCGAACGGATCGTGGTTGCCGAGCGCGAAGACCCGATCGTCGGCCAGGCGGAAGAGCGCGATCGCCTGTCCGTGCACCAGCGCCGCGGCGCCGCGGTCGGTCTCGAGCTCGTCGAGCCGGCACACCGGCTGCCAGTCGTCACCGCCCGCGCGTCTGGTCACCGAGTCTCCAGCCCGAGCCGCTCCGCCATGCCGCCTCCCTCCGTGACCGAAGGTAGGTGCAACCAAGGTCGCGCGAGGTTTCGGCATGTAACGGCTGTGAAAACAGCGCCCGGGAGGCCGACTCGCGACGGTCCGGTACGGTGCCGCCGTGAGCGTCGCTGTCGTCCTCCTCGCCGCCGGGTCCGGCACCCGGGTCGGGGCCGAGGTCAACAAGGTCCTGCTGCCGCTGGGTCCCTCCACGGTGCTCGGCACCAGCGTCTCGGCGGCGCTCGCCGTCGACGACGTACGCCGGATCGTGGTGGTCATCCGCGACGGCGACGGTAACGCCGTGGCCGCGGCGATCACGCCGCTCCTCGGTGACCGGGAGGTCGCGGTCGTGGTCGGGGGGAGCACCCGCCACTCCTCGGAGCGGAACGCGCTGCGCGCGCTGCGTCCCGAGATCGAGTCCGGCGAGATCGACGTCGTCGTGATGCACGATGCGGCCCGGCCGCTGGCCACCCCCGAGCTGTACGCCGCCACCATCGCCGCGGCCCGCGAGTACGGCGGCGCCCTCCCGGTGGCACCGCTGACCCATCTCGTGACGCGCGCGCTCAGCCCCGCCGGGTCGGAGCTCGTCGGGGTGCAGACACCGCAGGCGTTCGGCGCCGCGGCGCTACTCCAGGCGTACGACGCGGCCGCGGCCGACGGGGCCGACTTCACCGACACCGCCGGCTGCCTCGAGCGCTACACCCCACACGTGCGCGTGGCCGCCATACCGAGCACGGCCCTGAACCTGAAGGTCACCTACGCCGAGGACCTGGCGGCCGCCGAGCGACTCGTGAGCGAAGGGGTCAGTGCCGGACCGGACGCGTGAGCGCCTCGAGGAGAGCGACGTCCTGCCTCGACGCCACCCGCCGCCCCTCCGGCGGCGCCTCCTCGGTGATGACGGGGAATCGGGCCGCGAGCTCCGAAGCGAGGACCGCGAAGTCGGTGGACGGCAGTTCCTCCAGCGCGGCCACGACCTCGCTCGGCAGGACGATCGGCGAGGTGACCGCGACCAGGTCGGCGCGGTCCAGGGTCTGACCGACGAACCCGTCCGCCACCGTCTTGACCGTGTCGGTCACCGGCCGTACGCCGACCACGACCGCCCCGCGCTCGACCGCCGTCTCCAGGCACCGTGCCAGGAACGCGGGCGGCGTCATCGGGCAGAGCGCGTCGTGGAGCACGACCGGCTCGCCGGCCTCGCGCACCGCGCCCCACGAGGTGGCGAAGTCGAGCAGCGTCACCCCGGACGCATCGAGGGCCCAGGCCGCTGCGGCGACCAGCGCCTCACCGTGCACCAGCGAGAACGGCAGCGCCCCCCGGTCGACCTCGATCACCGACCCCAGGGCGGGCTGCGGCTCGCCGTACTCGTCAGGCATGGGTCCAACCTAAGCGCGAGACGTCACTTCGTGACACTCGAGAAGTCACTTCGTGACAGCCGAGACGTCACTTCGTGACACTCGAGAAGTCACTTCGTGACAGCCGAGGGGTCACCGCATGACAAAGCCCGCGGTGCCTGGCACCGCGGGCTCTGTCATGAACTGACTTCTCGAGTGTCACGAAGTGACGTCTCGCGCGAAGGTCAGGAGGCGAGGACCTCGTCCAAGAGCGCCTCGGCCTTGTCCTCGTTGGTGTGCTCGGCGAGCGCGAGCTCGGAGACCAGGATCTGCCGGGCCTTGGCGAGCATCCGCTTCTCACCTGCGGACAGGCCGCGGTCGCGCTCGCGGCGCCACAGGTCACGCACGACCTCGGCGACCTTCATGACGTCGCCGCTGTGAAGCTTCTCGAGGTTGGCCTTGTAGCGGCGCGACCAGTTGGTCGGCTCCTCGACGTGAGCGGCGCGCAGTACGTCGAAGACGCGGTCGAGGCCGTCCTTGTCAACGACGTCGCGGACGCCGACCAGGTCGAGGTTGCAGGCGGGGACCCGAACAACGAGGTCCTGTTGGGCGACGATCCTCAGGACGAGGTACTGCCGCTCCTCCCCTTTGATGGACCGCATCTCGATGTCCTCGATGACGGCGGCGCCATGGTTCGGATAGACGACGGTCTCGCCGACGGTGAAAGTCATATGTCAGGTACCCCTTCCTAGGGGGACAAGTCTAACACGCCTGAGAAGCAGCGAAATTCGCGTTTCTGCAGGTCAGCGGCCCATTCAGGGCTTGACAGAAGCCGGTCCATGTGATCCGGGCCAGCCTGCGGTCGAGCGGGATCGGGTCATATGGACTGGGCCGTCACGTGTATCGCGGCGGTTTCGGGATAACTTCGCCCTATGGCGAAGTCGCGTACACGTCGGCCTCAGGCCGTCGACCCCCGGGCGGACGACGCCCCCGCGACCGTCGCGGCACCCCCCTCCGGCGGTGCCGCGAGCCGGGCGGTCGACACCTCCGAGGAACGGCGCGAGCCTCCCGCCGTACGCCGCCGCCTGCGCGACTGGACCCCCTTCCTGCTGGTCCGCGCCGCGCACCCGCGTCAAGCAGTCGTGACCGCCGTCGCGCTGACGGTGGCCGCCGCGCTGGACAACCGCCCGGCTCGCGAGATGGTGCTGGTCTTCGCCACGGTCCTGGTCGGGCAGGCGATCCTCGGGTGGCACAACGACATCGTCGACCAGGCCGTCGACGCCTCCCACGAACGAGTCCGCAAGCCCGTCGCCGACGGCCGGCTCGAGACGGGTACGACCTGGTTCGCGCTCTGTTGCGGCGTCCTCCTCGTCGTACCGCTGGCCGTCTCCAACGGCACCTGGGCCGGCATCGCCTACCTGGCCTCGCTCATCGTCGGCATGCTCGGCAACATCGTGCTGCGCCGCGGGCTGCTCTCGTTCGTCCCGTGGGCGATCGCCTTCGCGCTCTACCCCGCCTTCCTCTCGTACGGCGGATGGGGCGGTGGCTCCCACGGCGGGCCGCCCCAGTGGGTCATGGTCGGGCTGGCGGCCGCGCTCGGCGTCGGCGTCCACCTGCTGCTGGCACTGTGGGGGCTGGTCAACGACAACGAGGACGGCTGGACCTACCTCCCGCTGAAGCTGGGTCTCCGGCTCGGCGCGACCAAGCTGCTCCTGGTCACCTCGGCCTACTGCGCCGTGGTGGTCGCGGCGCTGCTCTACGCGGGACAGCAGTTGGGCCTGGCGCGGTGAGCGATGTCAAGTGACCACCTCACGGCAGGTGCCGGACCCAGGACCGCTAGGCTGTCGGCCGTGACGACGCACCTTCGACGCAAGCTCGCCCTCGCCGGCATTCTGGCGGCCCTCGCCGCGCCGGCCCTGAGCGCCTGCGGCGACCACTATGCCACCGATCGCCAGAACGACCTCGCCAACGGCGCCTTCGTCATGGGCAACGGCATGCGCATCCTCGCGCCGCGCATCGTGGCCTCGCAGGATGGCAAGGGCATCCTGATCGGCAGCATCGCGCTCAACCCCTCGATCGATGCCGAGACGATCGGGAGCCAGACCGCCGCGAAGTACGCCCTGACCGGGGTCACGGCCACCAACGGCGCCTTCAACGCGGTGACCGGCATCAACCGCAAGGTCAACAACCACGGCATCCTGCTGCTTGCCCACGGCGGCATCCCCGTCACCGGGACGTTCCAGGCCGGCGACATCATCCCGATCACCTTCCAGTTCGCCGACGGCGAGCAGGCCACCGTGCAGACCATCGTCGTCACCGACTGCGACTACAACCAGGGCGCCGGCCAATCCGGGTTCCTGACGCCGACGTCCGACCCGTCGCCCTCCCAGGAGGTCAATCCGGGTCCGTACAGCTGCGCGTTCCCCAAGCTGCCGCCGATCGGCTGACGGCCGTGACCTTCACACTGGTCCTGCTCCGCCACGGCGAGAGCGAATGGAACGCGCTCAACCTCTCGACCGGCTGGGTCGACGTTCCGCTGAGCGACCGCGGCCGCGAGGAGGCCGTCAACGGCGGGCGGCTGCTCAAGGAGTCGGGCCTGCTGCCGGACCTCGTCCACACCTCGCTGCTGCGGCGCGCGATCAATACCGCCGCGATCGCTCTGGACGTGGCCGATCGGCACTGGATCCCGGTGCGTCGCGACTGGCGCCTGAACGAGCGCCACTACGGTGCCCTGCAGGGCAAGAACAAGTCCGAGACGCTGCAGAAGTTCGGTGAGGAGCAGTTTCAGCTCTGGCGCCGTTCGTACGACGTGCCGCCGCCGGAGCTCGACGACGACTCGGAGTTCTCCCAGGCAGGCGACCCGCGCTACGCGGACATCTCCGTGCCGCGCACCGAATGCCTCAAGGACGTCGTCGACCGGCTGATCCCGTACTGGGACTCGTCGATCGTCCCCGATCTGCGCAGCGGCAGGACGGTGCTGGTCGCCGCCCACGGCAACAGCCTGCGCGCGCTGGTCAAGCACCTCGACGGCATCTCCGACGCCGACATCGCCGGGCTGAACATTCCGACGGCGCAGCCGCTGGTCTATCGCCTCGACGAGTCGATGAAGCCCCTGGTCACCGGTGGCGAGTACCTCGACCCCGAGGCCGCGGCGGCCGCGGCGGCCGCCGTTGCGAACCAGGGCAAGCAGTAACCCCTCCGTCCGTTCGTCGCCGGGGCCCGCTCCGGCCAGCTCAGCACTACTGCTCGGGGGTGCCCAGCGCCGCCGGGTTCTCCCCGGTCACGATGAAGACGACCCGGTTGGCCACCGAGACGGCGTGGTCGGCGATCCGCTCGTAGTAGCGGCCGAGCAGCGCCACGTCGACGGCCGCCTCCACGCCGCCCGACCATTCCTCGCTCAGCAACTGGGCGAAGGACTCGCGGCGGAGGTGGTCCATCTCCTCGTCCTTGTCGCGCAGCTCGATCGCGGCCTCGAGGTCGCGGTGCCGGATGACCTCGGCCGCGCGACCGACCATGCTCTCCGCGACCTCGGCCATCCGGCTGATGGTGTCGTGGGCCTGCGGAGGCACCGCGCAGTTCGGCGTACGCAGCCGGGCGATCTTGGCGACGTGGACCGAGAGATCGCCCATCCGCTCCAGCTCGGAGACCATCCGAAGCGCGCTGACCACGACGCGCAGGTCGCTGGCGACCGGCGCCTGCAGCGAGAGGATGGCCAGCGCGTTGTCCTCGACGCGCTCGCGCGCCAGGTCGATCTGGACGTCGGAGGAGATCACCCGTTCGGCGATCGACGCGTCGCCGGTGAGAAGCGCCTCTGTGGCCTGGCGCACCGCCTCCTCAACCTCGGAACAGATCTCTGCGAGGTCACTGAGGACGGTGTCGAGCTGGTCGTGGAGGATGGAACGCATATCGAACAGGTTAGCTACCCATAGTGACCAGAGGGCGAGGAAGGGTGAATCCTCGATGAACGATCGACTTTGTGGGGTCACAACGGCGAAGAGCGGGTGAATGCTGGCCTTACGCTGGTGTCGTGGACCCGACGATGCAGGCGTTCTTCGCTGCGCTCCTCGGAGCCGTCGTCGCCGGCGCTGCCGTCTTCGCATGGCATCTGAGCGAGACCCAGCAGCGCCGCCTCCCCGTGATCGAGCCACCGGTGGTGCCGCCGGAGGTCGCCACGGTGCTCTCCGTGCTGCGCAGCAGCGCGGTCGTCGTCGATGACGACGACACGGTTCTGAAGGCCTCCGCGCCGGCGTACGCGATGGGCCTGGTCCGCGGCACGAGCCTGCTCAGCGACGAGCTCGCCGCTCTGGTCCGGCAGGTACGGCGCGATGGGCAGATCCGCGAGACGGAGCTGGTGATGAGCCGGCGCGGCGCCCCGACCCGCCACGTCACCGCCCGCGTCGCCCCGGTTGGGTCCCGGTTGGTCCTCGCCCTGGTGGAGGACCGGACCCGCGAGCGCCGCGTCGAGGCGGTCCGCCGCGACTTCGTCGCCAACGTCAGCCACGAGCTCAAGACCCCGGTCGGCGCGATCCGCGTGCTGGCCGACGCGGTCGCCGATGCCGCCGAGGACCCCGAGGCCGTCCGCCGCTTCTCGTCCCGGATGCTCACCGAGGCCGACCGGCTGAGCCAACTCGTGCAGCAGATCATCGAGCTCTCCAGGCTGCAGGGCGACGAGCCCCTGGAGTCGCCGACCGCGGTCGACGTGGACGAGATCATCCATGCCGCCGTCGACACGGTCTCGGTCGACGCGCAGAAGAAGGCGATCAAGGTGCTCACCGGCGGCACCCGCGGCCTGCGCGTCTTCGGGGCCGAGGAGCAGGTGCTCGCCGCGGTGACCAACCTCGTCGCCAACGCCGTCGCCTACTCCGACCCCGGCTCGAGCGTCTCGGTCACCGCGAAGGCCGACCAGGGTGCCGTGGAGATCTCGGTCGTCGACCAGGGGATCGGCATCGCGCCCGACGAGATCGACCGGATCTTCGAGCGGTTCTACCGCGTCGACCCAGCCCGCCACCGCTCCACCGGCGGCACCGGGCTCGGCCTCTCGATCGTCAAGCACGTCGCCGCCACCCACGGCGGCGAGGTCCGCGTCTGGTCGGTCGAGGGCCAGGGCTCGACGTTCACCCTCACCCTGCCGCAGCATCTGTCTACCGAGCCACACCCACTCGCGCAGGCGCACCATGCCCCTGCGACCAAGCCGACCCACTGGATCGGCGCTTCATCGCACAAGGAGGAACGCCCGTGACCCGGGTACTTGTCGTCGAGGATGAGGAGAGCTACAGCGAGGCGCTCTCCTACATGCTCCGCAAGGAAGGCTTCGAGGTCGCTGTCGCCGACAACGGCACCGACGCGCTGAAGGAGTTCGACCGCAACGGCGCCGACATCGTCCTGCTCGACCTGATGCTTCCCGGCATCCCCGGCACGGAGGTGTGCCGGCAGATCCGGTCGACCTCCACCGTGCCGGTGATCATGGTCAGCGCCAAGGACGACGAGGTCGACAAGGTCGTCGGGCTCGAGCTGGGCGCCGACGACTACGTCACCAAGCCCTACAGCCCCCGCGAGCTGGTCGCGCGCATCCGCGCCGTCCTGCGCCGCGGACAGGAGCCCGAGCTGGCGCCGCCTACCCTCGAGGCCGGCCCCGTGCGGATGGACGTCGAACGCCATGTCGTCACCGTGGGAGGCAACGAGCAGCGCCTGCCGCTCAAGGAGTTCGAGCTCCTGGAGATGTTCCTGCGCAATCCCGGTCGCGTGCTGACCCGTGGCCAGCTCATCGACCGGGTGTGGGGCTCCGACTACGTCGGCGACACCAAGACCCTCGACGTCCACGTGAAGCGCCTGCGGGCGAAGCTCGAGCCCGATCCGAGCGAGCCGAAGTTCCTCGTCACCGTGCGCGGGCTGGGGTACAAGCTCGACCTGTGAGGCGCGGCCCGTGAGGCGCTGGCGGCATCTCGCGGTGCGCTGTCCGATATCCGCGTGTCAACCGGGGCGTCCCCTCTCTAGGCTTCCCGCGTGAGTACGACGACCGCCGAGCACCCCGCCCTGACCCGCACGTGGCTCCCGGTGGCGGCGGTGGGCGTCACGCTGGTGCTGTGGGCCTCGGCGTTCGTCGCGATCCGGCACCTCGCCGACACCTACCGCCCTGGCTCGATCGCGCTGGGCCGGATGATCGTCGGCTCGCTCTGCCTCGCCGGTGTGGTTGCGTGGTCGCGCCGGCGCCCCGGGCGTGCGCTGGTGCGCCCCGGCCGCACCGACTGGGTACGGATCGTGGTCATCGGCATCCTCTGGTACGCCGTCTACATGCTGGCCCTCAACACCGGCGAGCGGCGCGTCGACGCGGGCACGTCCGCGATGCTCGTGCAGCTCTCGCCGATCCTGATCGCCGTGCTCGCGGCGATCTTCCTCGACGAGCGCTTCACCCGATGGCTGTGGCTCGGGCTGGTGCTGGCGTTCGCCGGCGTCGTGGTGATCAGCCTCGGCACGAGCGGCGGTAGCAGCCGAGATCTGCTCGGCGTGGTGCTCTGCCTCGTCTCCGCCGTCGCGTACGCCGTCTCGCTCGTGCTGCAGAAGCCGCTGACCCGTCGGTTCTCGGCGCTGCAGCTCACCTGGCTGGCCTGCACGGTCGGCATGATCGTGATGCTCCCGTGGCTGGGCCAGTTGATCTCCGACGTACGCCACGCCCCGGTGTCCTCGACGTTGTGGGTCGTCTACCTGGGCGTCTTCCCGACCGCCGTCGCGTTCACGACCTACGGCTACGGCCTCTCGCACCTGCCCGCCTCCCGGCTCGGCGTCGCGACCTACATCGTCCCGGTCATCACCGTCGCCCTGGCCTGGATGCTTCTGGGCGAGACGCCGCCCGCCCTCGCCTACGTCGGCGGTGTGATCGCGCTGGCCGGCGTCGCCCTCGCCCGCCGCAGGTGAGTCCCGCCCTCGGGCCTCAGCTCTCCAGCCAGCCCCGGAACGCCTCCAGGTTCGCGGTGGACTCGCCCCGCAGCTTGCGCCACTCCCACTCCTTGCGGATGGAGGAGGCGAAGCCCAGCTCGAGGATGGTGTTGAAGGACTCGTCGGCGTAGGTCAGCACCGACCCGAGCAGCCGGTCGAGCTCCTCGGGCGTCACCGCCGCCAGCGGGAGCCGTGCGTCGAGGTAGATGTCACCGAGCCGGTCGAGGGCGAACGCGACGGCGTACATCCGCAGGTTCTTCTCCAGCAGCCACCGGTAGACGCCCTCGTGGTTCTCGTCGGGGCGTCGGCAGACGAACGCGTGCACGCCCAGGGCGTGGGTGCCGACGTCGAGCCGGACCGGAGTCTGCAGCTTCTTCTCCCCCGGCAGCGCGAACGAGTACGCCGTCGAGGCCGTCTCTGTCCACTCCACGTCGTTGGCCGCCAGCCACTCCTCGATCACGACGGCGGCAGCGGGACGGGGGCTGTCGGGCACGTCCGGGCCCGGGGAGTCGGCGGCGGTCATGCCACCGACTCTCCCATGAGGGCGTGCGCACGCTCGTAGACCTCGAGCGTGTGCCGCGCCGTCGCCTCCCAGGAGAACTCCCGCGCGTGCACCAGCGCCCCGGCCCCCAGCGTTTCGCAGGCGACCTGGGAGGCAACCAGCTCCATCAGGACGTCGGCCCAGCGCGCCGGGTCGTGGCCGTCGACCAGCCGACCCGAGACACCGTCACGTACGGCGGTGGTCAGCCCCCCGACGGCCGCGGCCACCACGGGGGTGCCACAGGCCTGGGCCTCCACCGCGACCAGCCCGAACGACTCGTTGTACGACGGCACCGCGACCAGTGTCGCCGCGGCGTACCAGCGCGCGAGCTGCGGCTGGGAGACCGGTGGCACGAACCGGACCACGTCGGCGATGCCGAGCTCGCGCGCCAGCTCGACCAGCGAGGTGGGTCGGTCGAGCCCGGAGCCCGAGGGACCACCGACGATGGGGACGACGAGGTCGCGGCGCAGCGCCGGCTCGCGGGCGAGCATCACCGCGACCGCGCGCAGCAGGACGTCGGGCGCCTTCAACGGTTGGATGCGACCCGCGAACATCAGCACCAGGGCCCGCGCCGGAAGCCCGAGGGCGGCACGCGCGGTGGCGCGGTCCTGCGGGTTGAACAGGGAGAGGTCCACGCCCGGGTGGACGACCTCGACGCGGCCCGGGTCGGCGTCGTACAGGTTGATCAGCTGCTTGGCCTCGAGGTCGGTGTTCGCGATCAGGACGTCGGCGGCCTCGACCACCTGCTCCTCGCCGATCACGCGGGCGCCCGGCTCGGGCGCGTCCCCGTCGGCCAGCGCGTCGTTCTTCACCTTGGCCATGGTGTGCATCGAGTGGACCAGCGGGATACCCCAGCGGTCCCGTGCCAGCGCTCCCACCTGGCCGGAGAGCCAGTAGTGGGAGTGCACGACGTCGTAGTAGCCCAGCGGCTGCGCCGCCTCGGTCCGGAGCACCTCACGGGCGAAGACGCAGAGCTGACCCGGCAGCTCGGCCTTGGTCAGCCCCTCGAACGGGCCGGCGTGCACGTGCCGCACCGTCACGCCGTCGTCGGCCTCGACCACCGGCGCCAGCCGGGACGACGTCGCCCGGGTGAAGATGTCGACGCCGATGCCGCAGCGCGTCAGCCGCTTGGCCAGCTCGACGACGTACACGTTCATGCCGCCGGCGTCGCCGGTGCCCGGCTGGTCCAGCGGCGAGGTGTGCAGGCTGATCATCGCCACGCGATCGATGCCCACCCTCGCTCCTCTCGCCGGCACGTAGACCACCCGTCGCAGCCGTCAACGATCCCGTACCCGTTCGCATTCCCGGACAAGGACCGTCCGCTGCCGGATCGCCCCACCCGTCGGGGCGCCATCGCCCCGCCCGCGCCGCTCGGCCACAATGGCGACATGACCGAGAAGACCGCCGTCGTCACCGGTGCCTCCAGCGGGATCGGCGCCGCGACCGCCCGTCGACTGGCCGCGGAGGGCTACCACGTCACCCTCGCCGCCAGGCGCGCCGACCGGATCGAGGCGCTCGCGGCGCAGATCGGCGGCGTCGCGGTGCCCACCGACATCACGGACGCCGACGCGGTGGCCGCGCTCGCCGAGGCCGTCGGGCCGACGCTCGACCTCCTGGTGAACAACGCCGGCGGGGCGTTCGGATCGGCGCCGGTGGCCCAGGCCGACGCCGGGGAGTGGCGGCGGATGTACGAGGTGAACGTCATCGGCCTCATGCAGGTCACCCGGGCGCTGTTGCCCGCGCTGATCGCCGCCGGCAACGACGGCCGGTCGGCCGCGATCGTCAACGTCGGCTCGACGGCCGGGCGCATCGCCTACGAGGGCGGCGCCGGTTACACGGTGGCCAAGCACGGCACCCAGGTGGTCAGCGAGACGCTCCGCCTCGAGCTGTGGGACCAGCCGGTCCGGATCATGGAGGTTGCCCCCGGCATGGTGAAGACCGACGAGTTCGCACTCGTCCGGTTCGACGGCGACCAGGCCAAGGCCGAGGCGGTGTACGACGGCGTGGCCGAGCCGCTCGTCGCCGAAGACATCGCCGACGCGATCGCCTGGATGGCGACCCGCCCGCGGCACGTCAACGTCGACGAGCTCGTCATCCGGCCCCGCGCCCAGGCCGCCCAGCACAAGGTTCACCGCGTCTTCGACTGACGTTGGTGGCAGCGCAGGCATGGTGCTGAGCGCTGACGGACGCCCTGCGGGGGTGGCGCTGACGAATCGTTGACGGCGCCGATCGCGTGCCAGACTCCCCACGTGCAGACGATCGGACTCATCGGCGGGATGAGCTGGGAGAGCAGCGCCGCCTACTACGAAGGCCTCAACAAGGGCGTCCAAGCACGTCTCGGGGGGCTCCACTCCGCCAAGATCGTGATGTCGTCGATCGACCTGGCCGCGCTCACCGCGCTGCAGGAGCGGGACGCCTGGGACGAGATCGCAGCCATCCTGGTCGAGGCCGCCAAGGGCCTGGCCGCGGCCGGCGCCGACTTCGTCCTGCTCTGCACCACCACGTTCCACAAGGTGTACGACGCGGTCGCGGCCGCCGTCGACGTGCCGGTCGTACATCTGGCCGATGTCATCGCGGAGAAGTGCAAGAACCTCGGCATCACCACCGTGGCGTTCATCGGAACGGCCTTCACGATGGAGGACGACTTCTTCGCCCAGCGGATCTCCGACCACGGCATCGACGTCAACCTGCCGGACCCCGTGCACCACGACACCATCAACTCGATCATCTACGACGAGCTGGTCTTCCGCACGGTGAACCCGAGCTCGCGCAAGCGGCTGCTCACCATCGTCGACGAACTGTGGGACAGCGGCGTCTCGGGCATCCTGCTCGGCGCCTCCGAGCTCTCCCTCCTGGTGCGCCCCGAGGACGTCGAGGTGCCCGTGCTCGACGTCATCTCGGTCCACGTGGAAGCGGCCCTCGACCGCGCCCTGGCCTGACCGCCGAGACGTCACCCCGTGACACGCGAGACGTCACCCCGTGACGAGCCGCGCCGGGAAGCCACCCGTCGCGATCGGGCCCCACGCCGACGGTGTGATCCGGATGAGCGACTTGCCCTGCTTCACCATGGCCGCGCGGTACTCGTCCCAGTCGGGGTGCTCGCCCGCGATGCAGCGGTAGTACTCCACCAGCGGCTCGACGGAGTCGGGTGGGTCGATGACCTCGGCGGTTCCGTCGACCTGCACCCACGGGTCGTTCCAGTCCTCGGAGATGACCATCACCGAGGCGGCCGAGTTGCGGCGCAGATTCGTGGCCTTCGCCCGGTCCGGGTACGTCGAGACGACCAGGCGTCCCTCGTGGTCGACGCCGCCCGCGACCGGTGAGAGCTGCGGGCGGCCGTCGGCGCGGGTCGTCATCAGGACCATCCGGTGCCGCGGGCGGATGAACTCCAGCATCTCCTCGCGGCTCACGCGCGTGTTCGTGGCGATCTTCGGCATGGGCCCAGACTAGGGCCCCGGGCCAGGGCGCCCGCCGAGTCACGATGCGGGGTGATCCGCCGTACGCCGATAGGATTCTTGGCGAATCCCCGAAGCGAAAGCGACGTACTCACGCATGTCCGAGACCAAGCACGCCAACCTGCGCAACGTCGCCATCGTCGCGCACGTCGACCACGGAAAGACCACCCTGGTCGACGCCATGCTGCGTCAGGGCGGCGCGTTCAGTGCCCATCAAGCCGAGTCCGTCGCAGACCGTGTCATGGACTCCGGCGACCTCGAGCGCGAGAAGGGCATCACGATCCTCGCGAAGAACACCGCGATCCACTACAACGGTGCCGCGGCTCCCGAGGGCATGACGATCAACATCATCGACACCCCCGGTCACGCCGACTTCGGCGGCGAGGTCGAGCGCGGCCTGTCGATGGTCGACGGCATCGTGCTGCTGGTCGACGCCTCCGAAGGGCCGCTGCCGCAGACCCGATTCGTGCTTCGCAAGGCGCTCAACGCCGGCATGCCGGTCGTCCTGGTGCTCAACAAGGTCGACCGCCCCGACGCCCGCATCGACGAGGTCGTCGACGAGACCTACGAGCTCTTCATGGACCTGCTCGACGACAGCCACCGCGCCGACGCGCTCGACTTCCCGATCGTCTACGCCTCGGGCAAGGCCGGCATCGCCTCGCTGGAGAAGCCTGACAACGGCACGCTTCCCGAGGGCGACAACCTCGAGCCCCTCTTCAAGACGATCCTCGAGACGATCCCGGCCCCCTCCTACACCGAGGGCGCGCCGCTTCAGGCCCACGTCACCAACCTCGACGCCTCGCCGTTCCTCGGCCGCCTCGCGCTGATCCGCATCCACCAGGGCGAGCTGCGCAAGGGCCAGACCGTCGCGTGGATGAAGGGCGACGGCACGGTCAAGAACGTCAAGATCACCGAGCTCCTCATCACCGAGGGCCTCGACCGCGTCCCCGGCGAGTACGCCGGCCCCGGCGACATCGTCGCGATCGCCGGCATCCCCGACATCATGATCGGCGAGACCCTCGCCGACGCCGAGAACCCGATCGCGCTCCCCCTCATCACCGTCGACGAGCCCGCCATCTCGATGACGATCGGCACCAACACCTCGCCGCTGGTCGGCAAGGTCAAGGGCGCCAAGGTCACCGCACGGATGGTCAAGGACCGGCTCGACGCCGAGCTCGTCGGCAACGTCTCGCTGCGCGTCCTGCCCACCGAGCGTCCCGACGCCTGGGAGGTCCAGGGCCGCGGGGAGCTCGCGCTGGCGATCCTGGTCGAGCAGATGCGTCGAGAGGGCTACGAGCTCACAGTCGGCAAGCCGCAGGTGGTCACGCGCCAGATCGACGGCAAGGTGCACGAACCGGTCGAGCGCCTCACGATCGACGCCCCCGAGGAGTACCTCGGCTCGATCACCGAGCTGCTCGCCACCCGCCGCGGCCGGATGGAGAACATGACCAACCACGGCACAGGCTGGGTGCGCATGGAGTTCGTCGTGCCCGCCCGTGGCCTGATCGGCTTCCGCACCGACTTCCTCACCGAGACCCGCGGCACGGGGATGTCGTCCTCCATCAGCGACGGCTACATGCCGTGGGCCGGCGAGATCCGCGCCCGCAACAACGGCTCGCTGGTGGCCGACCGCGCGGGTGCCGCGACGGCGTACGCGATGACCTCTATCCAGGAGCGTGGCGTGCTCTTCGTCGATCCCGCCACGGAGGTCTACGAGGGGATGATCGTCGGTGAGAACTCCCGCGCCGACGACATGGACGTCAACATCACCAAGGAGAAGCAGCAGACCAACATCCGGTCGGCGACGTCGGACAACTTCGAGAAGCTCATCCCGCCGAAGAAGCTCTCCCTCGAGCAGTGCCTGGAGTTCTGCCGCGACGACGAGTGCGTGGAGATCACCCTCGACATGGTCCGCATCCGCAAGGTCATCCTCGACCAGAACGAGCGAGCGAAGATCGCGAGCCGAATCCGCAAGGCCAACAAGTAGGCGTAGCGAGGAACGAGCGAAGCCTGCTTGATTGGGCTTGTCGGATGAGGCGAAGCGATCAGGCGAGGAAGGAGCCTCGATCGCGAGCCGAATCCGCAAGGCCAACAAGTAGGCGCAGCGAGGAAGCACTGAGCAGGGGGCCGGCGAGCGTTCGCCGGCCCCCTC
>Ga0131853_10006319_pt1:0-20000 | contig 21388 bp, 10 predicted proteins | sample TergutLab28metaG_FD_92764 | JGI IMG/M metagenome (GOLD analysis project Ga0131853, IMG submission 92764) | Labiotermes labralis P1 segment gut microbial communities from Petit-Saut dam, French Guiana - Lab288 P1 (version 2) (version 2) | ecosystem: Host-associated > Arthropoda: Insects... | reverse complement strand
TACTCCTAGGAAAGAAGCATGATTCCCACTGTGCAGGAGACTGGTTGGTCCCTACAGCCAGCCGGTAAGGGTGCGGAAAATCTCACCCCCACCGGAATTTGATCCCCGGACTCTCCAGCCCGTAGCAAGTTGCACACCTCTCAGTTTTACATCATGGAGATGAACCAAGTAGTAAACTTTATAGGAAGGTTTAAAATACATGTTTATTGTGTTAGTCTGCGGCGTTTGGCTTGTCGTCTAAAGTACTTAGTGTTTTATATCGTACATAATGGACTATACATCAGCTTTAGTTCCACACAAATATAGAATCACTCCATCTCTTGACTCTTACATAGGCCCATAAACTACAGCAATGAATTATTTGCTGAACCAACTGATGCTCATTCGACAAGACAAGTATAACACAGACCGTGCCCCTGGTCTCGGCGTCATAAATAGAATGCTTTTACTAATTTAAATAATGTCTTTTCGTGGTACATCATACTTAACAGTTTTTAGCTTCTGTAACCTATTTTTAGAACGCAGCAAATGTGAAATGGTTATACTGACAAGTGACGTAGACGGTAAATGACACTAGTTTAAACGCTACTGGTGCCTGCTATGAGACGGCTGTCGGCCGTGCGAAAAGACGGCCTCTGTCCCTAGAAGAAAGTGCTAATCGTTATGCTGTAGCTCTAAAATATATTACTTTTTTCACAAGCCCTTCCAAAACCAACACATTCTTGTACATGATGCTGAAATATTAGACCTACATACGATTATCATAATCGTCATTATCACCACCGTCATTGTCTTCATCATCGTAATTATCATCATCATCGTCCCAATAGTCTATGCAGCAGTAGGTTGCTTGGGATTCATTCTGCATCGCTAATCCTAAATAGATTATAAGAACGGGAAAGCGAAGGGTGAAGGAGAGAGGAGTGTTCTTTATTTGTATATAATACTCACTGCCGCTTGAACTCTTGCAGGAGAGAAAACTTTTTATTGTGCTTCTTCTTCTAGGTCCCCGTGTTTATTGTTGCGGAAAACATTTTCAGTGTTGCTTGTCTTTTTTGTTCTGTTCGCATAAAGTTCTCGTATTATAATGCTACTGCTGTGCTTGCCTGCCTGGAATACACTGTCGAGAAACACCCCCCACCACCCTGTGTTTTCAGTTCATGATGCTCAGTACACGGTGGAAGAGTCAAGTTTTGTGAAAGTCTTCAATGAAAGGAAATATTTGTGAAAGTGGAGCGCTCTATGGCGACCCTGTCGCTACTCTGCACTGCATAACTTAGCCCATGTACCACATTCCAGCACATTACGAAGGCTCCTTGTTCCCCTTTCGAAGAATCACATGGTCAGATCGCTACGGCTACCCAACACCATGATCATTTCGAGACACTGTCATCAGCTTTAACATTAGTAGCACAACCTGTATGTCTAAGCCAGGCATGGGACAGGGCCGTGAGCTAGCAGCAGATCCACAACACTGAACACCTCTAACTTTCAGGCACCCAGCCCGATCATAAGCCTGTGACACTGGTAGCAGCAACCGAATGTTCGGTGTCTCGTAATGTCAATGTGAAATACTGGACACGATCATAAACTCACCCGGCACTAGTAGCAGATCCAGAACATTCAACACGGCGAACACCAGGTATTTGGCAATAACATAACCCTACGTAACAGCCGTACGATAACCCGCGTATCCAACGTCTCTAACGTCCAAATCAGGGATTAAACACGACCACGTATCCGTTTAACGTCAGTAACAGAACCCGATTATCCATTAACACTTCTAACGTCAAAAGCCGGCAGCGGACACAACCGGCAGACTATCAGACTTCGGTAGCAGAACCAATATTCAGCATCTCCAATATCAAAGTATGGCAACAGACAAGAATATTCACTTCTTTCCTCACAACATACACACCCAAGACCCAATTTAACATTATCCTCCAATTTCTAAACTTCCACACTCCTGTCAATCTTAATAGTTTGCATTGTCCCTGTATTTTGTAACTATTTATTAAAATCCAATTAAATAAACAGAATTCGGACAAATACACCCTGTTATTCTATATCACAGAATATCCGACATGTTTCGGGTCATACCGAGGCTTCATCAAGCGGAAAGGGAAACAGGAAGATACACATGAGTTTACAGTTACATGAGACAGCATTACATATGCGTCTCTTTGGATATAAGATGAAGCGGCACCAGATACAGTTTATGTTGGCTGTTCTGTTAGCTCAATATGTCACTGTAAACTCACACATACATGTTCCTGTGTACTGGTCTCACTGACAATGGCTCAATATGAGCCGTAATGTGTCGAAGACTCTGAGATGTAAAATAAAAAGGTGAATTTATACAAATGAAATGTATTTAGTTGCATTTCAATAAACAATATTACCTATCAACTTTCTGCATAAGTTACATTCCTTGTATTATCTACGTGACCAGCCCATAATCTCCTCGATCACACCACATCACATAGGTAAAAGCAGTCCCATTAGAGGCCTGGACAGGCCCAGAGGGTTCTTAGGAAGTTAAGTTTCCCAGATTTCGTGACAACGGCACAGGATGGTGGTAGGTTGTCAGCCTTAGGCACTGGCCTCCTTTACCCCAGGAAATAATCCTGGTACTCATTTATGTTAGAGGCTGCCACATCACATAGAGGAAAAGTAATATGTAATGCGCTTGAATCCATAAATTCCTCGTTAACAAACACAATTAAGTGCTTACTTACTGTACTATATACATGTATCCTGACATCGAAGTATTTTCCTAAGAACTTTTCTTTTCAAACACATGCAGGCCTGAATTACGAATTTCCAACAATTTTTTTTCCATATAACCTGTTTTTGAAAACAGAAAGTAGCAACAGATAACACCTCTGAATCAAACAGCAACAAGCTCTACCCGTACTGGTGAACTTACTTTCACCATTTACGCCATTCACATTCGGCCGGTCTAGTGCCGTTTTCACTTACGTAAGCACAGCAAAGATCTAGCGATTGCTCAGAACATTCCTACAGCACATCTGCATAAAGAAATGATTTTGCAGGACATCTTCAGAAACTTGTGACAGGGCGTATTGCATTCTACGCATATATAATCCAGACTGGACTTATCACGTGACTATGACACATTCCCGGACGTACCATTCGTTATTTACATGCGAAGACGAATTACAGTTTCCCGTGTAAGGCTACGCTGCAACTGTACATCTGATGTTCGTGTATTGCAACTAGATATAAAACCGTTCCTGTAATACGGTATATCGACTGTAGTGTATTTGTAACTCTTAGGTTCAAATGCCAGTAAAGAAAAACTTGAGAAACGTAATTCAAAATTAAAATCTCGTCCTATCAATCGACTGGGGGACAGCAGTAGCACAGTGGTTAAGGCGCTCTGCTAGAAATCGGAAGGTCGCTGGTTCGATTCCAGATGGTGTCATTGGAATTTTTCGTCGACATAATCCTTCCGATCGCACTATGGCCCTGGGGTCGACTCAGCCTCTAACAGAAATGAGTACCAGGAGCATTTCCTGGGGGTAAAGGCGGCCGGTGCGTAAGGCTGACAGCCTTACCACCATCCTGGAACCTTAACTTCCTGGAAATCTCTGGGCACCTGGGGCCTGTAATGGGATTGATTTACCTTCTTTTACCTATCAACCGATTGCAGTGAAACACTATAGGCGTGATGTGCAAGCCGTGGCCCGCCGGGCTCAAATAGCGTAAAAGTATTGAAGCTGTAATAGGCTTCGTGCAAATTGCATGAGAATCTCTATGTTGGAAGGCTTACGGTGGCACGGGGTCAGAAGAGTTGCACCATCCCCATTAGTTTTTCAGTTTTCAGTGCGTTCTAACAATAACTGGTACAGTGTGTTTCGGTCACCACTTTATAGACTGGAATTCTGCGTATTTAATACAAGAAAAAGCAACGACCAAAAACAGTGACAAGTTTCTCAATGTCGTACTGCCATTCTTAAAAAATAAAGCAAGACTTACAAATCAAATTCCAGTCATTATTCTTCTAAATTTCAATGCATTAATACTGACAACCAACAATAACTTGAGTTTTTAACCTCTTAATATACGGAAACCTTAATGGACCAGTAAGACCTTCACTGTTCACCTACTGTTTGCCTGCTTGTGGAAAGTTTGGAGATTTTCAAACTACCTTTCTGCAATAAGAAGCTACCCTGCACTTCTACAGCATTAAGATTGCTTTGAGGGAATGAAAAGAGTCAGCACTTTCCACAACATATCCACCGTACACTTAAAGCATTCTTGATCCAAGTCAGTAAACACAAAATCAAAGTTTTATGTGCGCAGGTTTACACTTCGCTCTTACAGACAGTATGTATTGCAACTCCCCCACTGCGCCAGAGTTATAAGCGCGGAGCTCTATCTCCACTTCCCCATACGCCTTCAAGAAGCACACAGGAGTAACTTGTACTTTACTTTTACACACTTCAAACTTCATTTTTTACTTATTTCTTCCAGTAGTAAGTTGAACTTTACCGCGCACGCTTGGCCTTAATTCTTTCCCATTTGTAACAGCAATTTTCATTCTCATCAGAAAATTTCAGAGTAATATAGTATGAAAAAAAATCACACGAACAAGAAGCAATCAACAATACATTAGGTCAAATTATTCAGACAGACAATTTCCTTATGAATTCTTAGCTTTCACTTATTTTCTTTCATTTTTCAGTTTATTAAAGAAACTTTAGAAGGTCTAACTGTAGGACAAGGCCGCTCTCAGATAAAGGTACACTTAAATCGACCCAGATCTCGTGTTAGACATGTTACATTGTTTTTTTTTTATGTTTTGCTGACCGTGCATCTCAGTATAATCTTAGTAATTAACCAACTTAATGCACAAATTATTGTTTATAATAAGTTTATCGATTGCCTCTAGATGTTTCGAGTACTATGTGCTCATCATCAGGAGGTCAAAACTGTATTATACTAGATGCTGTATAATACAATTTTGACCTCCTGATGAAGAGCACATAGTGCTCGAAACATGTCGAGGCATACAATAAACTTATTATAAAACAAAAATTTGTTCATTAAGTTGGTTAATTACTAAGATGTTACACTGTAACAGTGCCCTTAGGTACACTGTGCACCATTCAGCAGCAAACTTAACGTCACTGTACATTTCGCGCTGCCAATGGGTAGCATTTCAGCATTATGAACCGAATGACGGCTAAGAACAGCTACATTTGTCACTAAATCACTCTTTCCATCATTCCTCTTCCATCCCCATTACGATGAACACTAAATATTTCTTTTTCTTCTCAAGGTGATTTTGTAAGTAAATGCGGGCAATTAGATACCACGTAGATGCATTAAACCTTTATAAAACATTAAGTTGATTCTTATCCCGCATTGCTCAACGTACACAACTCTTGCCTGTAACGGAAATTAAATTATGGTCCTCGTTCCTTACATCATTTCTCCCGCTTCTTTCTTAATGCGCTCGCAAAGAGGGAATACGAAAAACACAGAAGAATATCACATTCTGTAACCAGAAGTGAGCCCACAGTAACAGCCGCAAGTAATATTCTTCTTCCGACGCGATCCCTCTTTACATAAGACTGCTTAGGCTACTTAGTCTAAGCCCAGTCTCCGACATTTGCCAAAAGCAACGCCAGCGAACTGTTTCCTCAAGGAACTGTCTCAGCTGTGCCCAATTCTGCCCTTGCAGGTAGGTTTGACCGTTCGGCATACCTGTGTACATCTATCATATCGGGTGTTTTTATGTTACATTCATGAAGGTACAAATACAAATTTTACACTCCGTTATTCAGTAAAGCCTAGTTTGTCTCTGATTTGCTATTAACGCAAATTTGAAACATGACGGCTGGCCATAATCCGAATGGACCTGTTAAAATTTGCGGCAAGAAAACTTTCAAATTACCTTCGTGTTAACACTCGCAAAGTAGCTAATAATTATCTCTTCGAAGACTTAACAAGTACATCCTAACACAAGGGCACCTCTTCCGATTGATAAAAGACAATATCATTTAGGGCTCGGTGAAAAAAAAAATTCACACTGCATTTCTACAAATATAAATAAGTCTCACTGGCTGTTCCCGAAATATGGAGCAGCCTCTTTCCTGTAAATTTTGGACGCATGAATGGATTTCAACGTCATAATTGGTTAGCCTCTCGAGGCCTCTATTCGAAGTTTTTTATGCAGTTGGTTTCACGTTTTGCATGTAATTTCGAAATGGGCGTCAGTTTTGAATACACCTATTAATGAAACATGGTGCTCTCAAAACGTCAAGTTAAATCTTTCTATTGACAAGTATCACAGCTTCCGTTCACAGTGACTGCTCACTGTTCTTCCCAAACTATAGCACTTGTAAAATTGGTACCAGTCAGCGATCCTCGCTTTTTCACTTATGTTGTGCTAAGAACTGGCCACTTCCTGTTGGGATGGACCGGGTTATTAGACAGTCGGATACCTCAGTTGCCACACACATAGCAGTTTTGTTCTCCGGCTCGATTCACAAGTCTGGAATCGTAACAGGCCTGTTGAAGAATGGGCGTAACAGGCTGACAGCACACAAAATAAAGTTATGATTATTCCAACACTTGAAGAGTACAGACTGACAATGCTGGAAATAAAGTGAAATACCAACTTGATGGAACCAGGTAATTTTATTGATGTACTCTTAGATCGACCTTTTTCGGGTATATACGCCCATCATCAGGAGCATTAGACGTTGAGTTGCAGTATATGGTTTTCTGCCCCATCCAAACCGTACACACGACCTACGCAGCGGCTGTCAAGACCACCACCCATCCAAAAACTCGGTGCAGAAATCCATATGCTCCAACTCAACATCTAACGCCCCTGATGATAGGCTTATATACCCGAAACATGAGCTAAGAATATATCAAAAAAATTACCTAGTTGCATCAAGTTGACATTTCACTTTATTTCATGAGGACGATGCACGGTCAAATAACCCTAAAGTTTGAAAATCCAGGATTATTACATCAAGCAGCAAGCAGCACGATGTCAAGTCTCCACCTATTATAGTCAATTCTGCTTGTGAATATTCCATTACGAAAGTCCAAAAAATCAAGAGATGATGGAACTGACCTGCACTACTCGGGTTACGGTCTTATGCCGATAACTTTACTTTGGATTAATATAAGTGCCAACGAAGAAGGTAACAAACAGTACGGGTAGTCCAGAAGTAAAGGCAGAAGTACTGATCTTGTCACGCGGTGTCCCGACACTGTAGTAAAAATAAAGTAAGTAAAGTAAAGTGATCCCGTTACAGGCCCGGTGTGGCCCAGAGGGTGGGTAGAGGTATAGCTCTACTCTTTCATGACCGCGGCACTATAAGGGGGTGAGTGGTCAGCAGCACGTCCCGGCCGCACTTTACCCACGGAAAAGAGCCGGTACCCATTTTACAGGAGGCTGGGTGGGCATCAGGGCCGGTCTGGACGGGCGGAAAGTCTCGTCCCCACCGGGATTCGATCCCGGACCGTCCAGCTCGTAGTCGGTCGCTATACCGATTGAGCTACCCTGCCCCCCGACACTGCAGTACAGAATTTTAATAATCAACAGACTTTCAATTATTTGGGAAAGATAAAAACAAATCAAAATTACATCCAGGAAGAAATTAAAATCAGATTAAATCTGTGATTGTTGCTACCACAATCTGACGTCCTGCCGGCTGTTATTTAAAAAAAAAAAGTTGAATTAAAATTTAAAAAAAAACAATTTTACTTCTTGTTTTTTATGGGTCCGAAAGTCGCCTTTTACATTAGGGGAAGGGTGTGTGAGTAAATTGTGACTGGAGGAGTTGTGATCAGCACGCTAAGAATTTCTGGACTCGATCTACAGTGTGACAGAAATATGGGGGAGGGGGGGGATGCACAATGACAGCTTCACAGATTCGTATCTTTACCGGTTATTATTATTATTATTATTATGACAGTCAATTCGAGGAGCATGAGATGGGAGAGGTACGTAGCACACATGATCGGGAGGCAGTGGATGCGAAATTTTGGTCTGAAAACTTAAAATTTGAATAGAGTATACGGGAGGACAATATTAGAATGGATTTCACCAGGAGAAATAGAGGGACAGCGAAATGACCCGTCTGACGCAGGAATGGAACCAGTGATCTCCGAAAGGCATAAAAAAGAAAGGAGACTTTTTTGACTAACTTATCCGGGGACTCTGATATATGACTTCGTTAAAATGGAAATAATTTAACTGAAAAGGAGGTCATGAATTGTGTAATTGCAACTATACGCCACAATGCATAGGATAACCTAGCCCACGGGCAAACAAAACTTACTACTTGGCTACTTTTCCGAAACGTCTTTAGCGACTATAAAATCGACCTCACTCGAATTCAGATACGAATTATACGAACTCATCACCGACCGACAAGGGCCAGGATGGTGCAGTCGGTAGCTACTGCTACGGGCTGCACAGTCTGGGGTTCGAATCCCGGTGAGGGGCAAGAGGTCTTTTTCTTGTCCATTCCCCTGAGGTCCTTCCAGCCTCCTATACAATGGTTACAGGGGCTCTTTCCTGGCAGAAAAGCGGCTGGTGCGTTAAGTTGGCCACTCACTAGCGCAAAGATTAAGAATGAGTAGAGCTATAACGTATCGTACCGCTCCGTTCCTCCTATGGGATGTTATGGGGCGATTTACCTTTACCTTTACATTCATTACACAAGAGCAGCAAAAAAAAAAGATACGAATTTGAAACGTTTTATATCTTTTGAATGTTACGAGAAATACCGGTGGACCTAAGACTGGACATGTGGAATATTCCTACAAATTTCACAGTAACTAATATATGTCCTAAGCCATTCACAACTGTGGCCTTTCTCCAGTCAACAGTTCTTCCCAGCCAGGGCATTCATCATCTCGGAAACCAGGTCTCCCCCTCTACGGTCTATTCCTCCTCCTCTTCCTCATCTCCTCCTCCTCTTTGACATATCAGAAGTCAGCCTTGTTATTTAGACCTAAGTCTGCACACAGCAAGAGATTAGTATTCTGCTTCTACAGGGAAACAGAAATTCTCCCATCAACATCCAAGCCCCCTCCCCACTTCATCGTCCCAAACATCAGTAACTTATTAATATGAACAAACTTCTGCGTCATGTCAAAACCAGACACTAAAATCTTTTCTCAGTTCTGCATACGATTTCACGTTTACCCAATTTTTTGTGCCTTATTGTTTCTTTCTTCCTTTCTTACCTACTTCTTTCTCTCATTCCGTCTCTCTTCCGTCATCAAATAACAAACATCCACGAGCGTTCAAGAATATAGATGAAGGGTAAAAATAATAAAAAAGTGACGTACAAGAGGAAAAAAACAGAAGTAAATTAAGTTGTGAACAGAAATGTGACATAACAGAGATGTTAGATACAGCATCATAAGAAGCTGCTCCAAAACTCGTCTGTAACAGTCTGATCAAATAACTAAGCACACAAAATAATAGTAACTCAAGTGCAGTACGTTCTTTTGTGTATGTCAAGCACCAAGCTAAACACTGTTAAAATTCAGGATGGTGCTAAGTAATTCTCTAATGTACCAGATCGCCGAGTTCAGCTGTTCAGCTGTCTGTATAGAATGTCCCTTGACTAACACACAGCTGAGCAACACCAGTATGCTGAGGACCTGTACGACCTCTATTCGTCGCAAAACTAATACTCTTCTTCTTTCTTTAGTCTAGACTCACTCTGGGGCCCACCCAGCTCCTATTGAAGAGGTAGGCCTCTTTGGAGCACTCCCTTCTGGGTTAAAGTGGCATGGGCGTGGAAGTACCTTTATAAGTTACATCCATTTCCTCAGACGTCCTCCAGACGTGCTCAATTAATTAAACATGCGTAGAAGTTTACTTTAATTTTATAAGTACTTAAAAACAAACCTGGCTTCACTTTATTTCGGCAACTATTTTATGAAGTACGAAATCTTCTACCTACTCATTGTAGGTGTAGACGGTTACTGTTGCACCTGGTCACACTCAATGACGCGCGCACACACACACACCCACACACAACACTCGGCAGGACTCCCCTGGACGAGGGATCGGCCCGCCGCAGACGTCTTTACATGTACAAGACACAATATTTAGAAACAACAAATATCCATGCCCCCGGATGGATTCGAACCCGCAGTCCCAGAAGGCAAGCAGCCGCAGACCTAAGCCTCAGACTGTGCGGTCACCGGGATCGGCGGAAACTTAACACACAGCGCAGTTATACCACTTTATGAATATTACAGTTGTATTCAAACTGCGTGGTTCTTCCATTTCTGCCCTCCCATGCTAGTCATGGTGCGCGCGGTGACGCAGTTGGTTGAGGCATTGCGCTGCAAGCCGGAAGGTCGCGGGTTCGACTCAGCCTCTAACAGAAATGAGTACAAGAGATATCTCCTGGGGGGTAAAGGCAGCCTGTGTGTAAGGTTGACTTCCTTACCACCTCCATATACCGACTGGCAGCTTCAATCTGTTGGAGCCATAACTAGTTATGAAGCAATGTTTAGTAAAGGGCAAGTGCACTCATTTCCTTTACAACTCCGGAAACAGCTGGGGTGTGGTACATATAGGCGTTCTAATTACAGTGTGGCCAATAGATCTAAACCCCCAAAAGAAAGTTATGCGCAGGTGGAGTCTCCATATACACCTGTACCTTTCGGCAGGACCTCATTCCTAAAGATTCAAGTTTGCGGGGATGTTGAGCCGTGTCGATTGGTTGAGTTACCGGCGATTCGGAGTTCACGGTTTGTTTGACTCTGGGGATGGAGGATCTACACTCCTCCGAAACGTTGGTAACTAATTATCAATCGTAAAAGTGTAACAACCTAGAAGAGTAGAATCTTCAGCACCACATTAGGTTCGTGAAATTGTGTAAGGTAACATGTCTTCAAAAGGTATGCGACCCACATTCAACGGAAGTTCTCTAGCTGGAACGCAACCCATTTTAGACAAATTTTGTTCACGTCCGAAACACAGGATCATCTTTCGAGTTAATGACGATAATTACTGAATCAGTGGACAGAAACGTCTGAAATTATGTACGGACAGTTAAACTGCTGCACGTGACACTCCGTGGGCTTAAGCTTTACGATATACAAACACGCCTGACTACGACGCAATACTAAGAAGTTGCATCTGTAAAACCTTGATTTTTCGAACCTACTAACGGACGTTACGCATAAAAACCAGAAGACCATTAAACTCCATATGAAAGGCGTTCTGTCTTGAGAAGCCAAAGGGACAACAACTACCGAAAATGTTCCATAGCTTTCACGTGAACTCCAAGGTAATCGTGTTTTCCGACAGTGCCAAAACTGTATCGTCAAATTACATTTCGTGAAGATCCATTTTAATATTATGACCCTATCTGCAACTGGTCTCCAAAGTGAACGCTTTCCTTCAGATTTTCAGAGGAAGAGACTGCGTGCTTTTCCCATTTGTACAGCGCATGCAACATGTTCTTCTAAGCTCAGAACCTTCGACTTCATCACCTGGAAAACATTTCGTTCCATTACGAATTACGGAGTTCTTCATTATACAGTTTTGTACAGCCTCCTGGTGAAGTCCTGATATTCTTCTGAGCACCCTAGATTTATATAATGCATTTAGTACACTGACTAGATTACTGCCTGGACAACCGACAGATAATGTTTTCATTCCAGGGCGATAGAAGAGACATTTTTTCCTTCCCCAGATCGGACAGACCGGCTCTGAGGCCCACGCACCCTTCTACTGAATTAATGCCGGGGTTCTTTCTGTTATTTCAAAGTAGCCTTGCAGGTGAACGTAACTACTCACCTACATCTTGTGCCAAGGTTAAGAACTCGTGGAGTTACACCTCCACCACCATACGTTCTCACGTCCCGCAAGAAGTGACTTTGCCTTGACCTTGGTAAAATACAAGGGATACAATTATAGACACTTCCATATATTTTAATAATTACATTTTTACGTGGCAGAAAGGAAGATTGCACTTTCTGAACTAAATGGCAGCACTTCTGCACAAATTAAATCTGCTCTTGATTTATTCGAGGGTGCAATTTTCATATATTACTGTCGCTGAAAAATATTTTAACGCTGGCACGTTTCAATTCGTTAGGTTAACGACAAATAGATGCTTTAAATGAGCTTCTGTACGTCAATAAAAAGGTCAGTAATTATGTCACTGCTTACTTATTTGCCTTTACTGCTGGCAATTGTCAATTACAAGCCGCTGTCTGTGTCACGAAGTGCAGTTCGCATGATACACTTACATTTAGATAATGTAGGAAACAGGCCGCTCTGTCACTCTCCAACAATACCGCCATATATGCAAGGTACTGTCACAAAAGAGTGTCCCATGTATGTCACTTTCGCCCGCAAGAACCGGTACAAATTGTTATTGTTGCACGTGTTAAGCTGCAGGAAGACGAGACTGTTGCAAGAGGGGCCCAGCAGCGGCGCCAAGTGAGTGAGGGATTGTTTTCATTAATGAGGGAGGGGATCATAAAATCCTTGATGGGACTTTTCAAAAAGCATCAAGAAAGAAAGCGGAGAGAGAAACCGACAAAGAAAACACACGAGTAGGAAAAAAGAAAAAGGATGAAAAATGTAGAAGGAAGATCTGTCTCTTTTCTCTTCTTCTTCTCTTTTCTCAGTTCAATTTAATTCAAAATTGAAAAATCTTAAAAGCGTCATTTTAATTAAACGGAACACTAGTGGGCCAATGCTACCCATCTCTGTCCGCCCTACCTCACCACTCCATGGCCCTCTAGCTTGCTACATAGAGGGAAAATTCTCGTCCCACACTCCTCTCTATAGCCTATTTCTAAGTTCTGAAAACTTGGGTAATTTCAAGAGGAGGCCAAAGAAAGGAAAGACACTTGCTACGTTCCTGGACTCGAGGCCACTACATACGGTAATGGCACTTACTTTTGCAGACCATCGTATGTGGAAGGTAGGCTTATGATCAGTACCTACTTTCGCAGCACGTAAGGTGCAGAAAGAAGGCCTACTTGACAAAGTAATTATTTCACAAGGTAATAGCCTACATTACTTTTCATCCGACCCCATACGGTAAGTTTTTCAGTTTTATATATAAACTGTTTGAAGTACTTGTAAGTCCACTGGTCACATCTCGCCTGAATCAAGGCATACAAATCGGACGGAACGAGACTCAACATCTCCTTGCGTGCTTATTGGATGTAGAAATGTTCGGAGCATTGCGGTGCTTCTCCGAACAGTCTTGTTCCACTGCGGTGCTTCTCCGAACAGTATTGTTGCACTGCGGTGCTTCTCCGAACAGTCTTGTTCCACTGCGGTTCTTCTCCGAACAGTCTTGTTCCACTGCGGTGCTTCTCCAAACAGTCATGTTCCACTGCGGTGCTTCTCCGAACAGTCTTGTTCCACTGCGGTGCTTCTCCGAACAGTCTTGTTCCACCAGTTTTGGTTCACCCTTTATGAATAAATAACTTTAGTAAGAATGAAGTAAAGCAATTAAAGGGTACAGGCAGCTCGACGTAGTGTCGACACATCCTATCCACGGCGCTATCAGATCACCTTCAAGCCCCACAGTATTCACTGGGTAGGAGATTGCGTGGGCTCCACAGTTACATGGAGAACTGTCACTGAACGTGTGTCCGACAGCAAACCCACTTCAGCTACTGACTACAAAATATCATACAGAATATCTCACACGAAATACAATGTACTATTCTGAGAAAACGGGCAACACTTGTGTTACAGCTATTATTTGTTTACCTGCAGTACATTTAATGACGCTCTCAGCTCAAGCTATATAGCGACGATTAATAGATTGATCAATGTATAATGGATTGAAAAGAAGGTGGAGTGAAGAATAATCTGAGGTACTGTTTCATCCCTAGTCTGAAATATCCCAAGAAAACCACAAAAATGGTAAGGATAACCAACCATGATGCTGAGACCCGAACATGGCACCTGATGACGAAACAGAGGTTGTGACTTCTGTACCATGATATTCGGCACAAATCTGAACCATTTCGACGTGAGCTGCATCTGACTTAAGTGCGAGTTCGTAATGCCTGATGGATAGGCAACCAGCAGTTTTGTATCTGCAGTACGTTTACAGCTCTGTGATTAGAAATTCTGGCTGATCGTGTGGAGGAGGAATTTTAAGGGCAGAAAAGGAACCAGTGGCAGTGTTGGTGGACGAACTGCGAAATGAGGCAAACACGAAGGAGATGAAGGAGAAGAAATAACATCAATGAACAAAGACTTTACGTAGAACGTCAGCTACAATTGAAAGCTATTCTACAGTGCTGAAATCTGGTACATAACAATTTAGTTTCAACGTAGGAATTTTCTAGTCAAGAGTCTGAATCGACTACTATACACAAAATAGTTCCAAACTTTCTTCACCCAGTGCACAAATGTTTATACAGCGAGTGTAGGGATTCACCCTCAAACCCTAAATCGGAATAACTCATTAACACAAACTCTGGCTTATGGCCCTGCACAAAATTAAAGACAGCTATTTAGGACACGTGTATATACATTCCGAGGTAAAATGCGGTTCCAGCACCATAATCCAGGGACTTATAAATTAAAAACAAGTAGCTTCCGGCAGACATCATAAAGCCTACAATCATCGTGCATATCTTTCGCGTCCTACAAATTTTTCCTAGAAACTACTTCAGTACTATAAGTTCACAATGCAACGGATAAAAGTTAATTTAGTTCATGGGCTACTTTGCTCAACTTGTGCGGAAAAATAATCGAATGATAATTTAGTAGTTAGTCCTACTTACGATTACTATTATTATTATTATTACTAGTAGTAGTAGCAGTAGTAGCAGAAGCAGTAGTGGTAAGTAATATCACCATAAATTAACTATGTGTCATAATTATTGTATCCGTAAGCTTAAACTTCGCCAACCGATCACATTATATTGTTTCATATTCTCGCCAATGCCACGCCTGTTATTTTTGGCTCATAAATAAGTGTTCAAACGCAGTTCGTAGGTTAAATTTATAACGTAAAGGACAGGGGATACAGGGAGAAGAAAGGAAACTATTACAAAATAAAATAAACTAGATGAACGGTTAAAGATAAAGTTTTGTGTATGCCTAGGCACCATGCCATGAAGGTACACAGAGTAGGAAGAGCGACGTAAATAAGTGTAAATTGTGAAGAGACATGATCTTCACGGTCCGGCAAGTTTCCTTTCGGAGGATAGCCTCCACACTTACCATTTTATACGAGACGGAGTAGATCCAAGAACAAGTGTCGACATGACAGTCAGTAGAAATACGTATTACTTCCCTTTCACGGAATCAATCTCGCCAGCAGCTAGTGACGTCGGTCAACTAGCCGATTCCTTCTACAGCATTACATGCTATTCTTTATGCAGAATGCTGGCTTCCTGTAACCTCATGCAGATGCTGAGACACACCAGTGTGTACGTAACTTACTTTAAAGTGTTTCAGGACAACGTGAAAAAATATCTCCTAATACAGCAAAATCTATCTGAAATAATTAACTAGTGCTAAAGGCACGGCGCTTTATTGTTGAAGGAAAATTATTAAACTGCACATTGTTGTTATGTAACAATGACTTCGTAAGAACTGCGCTCTTATGGGTTATCACGCAGCAAGTAGTGGTAATTTCTTGCCGATATTTCGGGACAACCTATCGGTCCCATCTTCAAGGTTCAAGAAACTGTGCTCTTCTTGACCCTTGAAGGTGGGATCGATAGGTTGTCCCGAAACGTCGGCAACACACTACCACTACACGCTGCGTGATAACCCAGAAGAGCGCAGTTCTCATCTACTTGGCGGCGAAAGCCAGAAATCATGCAACGACTTTCTAACATCACAAAACTTAACCGCGGTACTGATGGTTCTAGTTACGTCGCATAACCACATTAAACGAAATAACCATATGGAGCTCGATGGGTGTAACGAGACGAAATAATCTCCTTGTGTGCCAAAGACGACATTTAAGATTCCAACCAGGAAGAAGGTCCAGAGGTGAGGACCACTCAAAAATTTTCCAGACAATGAGTTTACAACCTGAGGAACGCAGAGTGTGATGTTACATGTAGGCAACTACTAGATTTGTCCCTCTTTTTATTCATCTTCTGTCTTCTTTATATCTAAAGTGTTATCCCTCAAGCGGAAAATGACGAAGCTCATATTGCTACAAACACGCACTTTTCATTTGGTAAATATTCCATTTTCCTCTACTCGCTACTCGTTTCTGGTGGACTAAATCGTCCATCGCTCTATCTTATCTTTCATGAGGGATGCACTTTGAATTAAACCTTAAGATAAAGTGGCTCTCCTAAAAATGTACGTATATATAGCTGGCGAATTGCTTTCTGTTGCAAGGAATGAGTTGGACTCAACGGGGCTTCTTGTTCGGAATAGATGCCCTGAAGACTGGAACAGGAGATAACGTCGTGTGAAAGGAGGAGCGAGGTGGAAACAGGGACAAATGAAAAAGAAGAATGAGCCAAGAAAACCGTATACAGTCAGAAAATATATAAATTTTGCTATTAGTTCGTTGTACGTTTCAAGAGGGAGTAAAGTCCAAGAACAACGCAGTATTCTGTATCTAACAACCAAGCGTATGTTTTCAATGTACAGGCAACGGAGGTTTGGGGAACGCATAAACTATACTAGTAGTCACGTCACAGCGCAGAAAACGAGCCAGAACTTAAATTGCTACTAAGTCACTGACATGGAAGAAAAGGATGAAGTATTACGAGTACTTCGGTCTCCTAACCACCATGTTAAAAAACTAAGAATTACCAAGACGCACATCATAAAAACAGCTGACAACCTTTCGATTTGTGACTCAGAAATGAATACTTATAAGTGGGTCACGCATTCCATTGATGATTTAGGCACCCCGATGGTGTACGGTTAAAGCCCAGAATGTTAGCATAAGACACTTGTTCAAACATCGCTGAAAAAATATAAAAAACGTGTGGTTAGACATTAAATTACAGTGACTGGGTTCTTACCTCTTCTGGGTTACTGAACCTCGCTGATTGGTAGATGGATACCGCCGATTCGGGACAGTCTAAGCTGTTCCGAAACGTCGGTAAGCAACGATCAACACAAACTGCGAAGCAATCCAGCAGAGCCAACACCTCTCACACCGCGGCGGATGCCTACACTAACGCAAGGCACTGGGTGTACGTAGCGCAGGGGTTCCATCCCGCTCTCCGTGACCACATTTGAAAATTACATATATGGATACACATTAATTGCGCAAAAATTTTGGCGGTTAGGAACTGCACTTATTGTAATGTTTACAAGTGCGGCCCGCGAACCAACCCGCAATAACGGTTGTGGCCCTTCGCCCAGGAAGGCTGGACTTAGGTTAAGACTATCATGCCAGACTTCTCTGCCTTTGTTCATGATAGAAACCGCAGAAGGGTCATGTCATCAAGTTGGTACACTTGATAGCCTACCATGGCACTAATATACACTGTCAACCTACTGAAGACGTACGGGTGTTACAGTGGCGTTAATAGGAAGTCGTGTTCTGGTATGTTACCCCGTATCGACTGGTACAAAGTTACAGATATTTCGGAGAACGGCAAGCCATAAATTTCAGCTTCAAGCAGTCAGAGCAGTCCGAAAACGGTGAAGATGGAGGCACGTCGCAACGTCGGTAACTATTTACCAGTCGATATGGCGTAACGTACCACAAAACTTGGGTCTTAAACTTAACGAAGCGCGTTTCAAAATGAGGCCCCATTACTTGGACTGTGAAGATGTACATTAAATGCTGCAACAGTAAACATATTTGCTGTGGAAACTCAGGAAAATGTCTATATCGATGAAAAAAAAAAGCCAGCAACTTACGTCACAAGAGGAAGCTCATGGTATGAAATTTAATTTACGTATCTCATCTTAGCTAGTAGGCCGGGGCACCTCAGTCGGTATAGCGACTCGCTACGGGCTGGAAGGTCTGGGGATCGAATGCCGGTGGGGGGCGAGATTTTCTGCATCCGTTCAGACCGTCCCTGGGGCCCACCTACCCCTCCTACACAAGGGGTACCAGGTCTTTCCCGGAGGTAAAGCGGCCGAGGCGTGGCGTTGACCACCCACCTCATCTATCGCTAAGGTTAAAGAAAGAGTAGAGCGATACCTCTACTTCATCTCTGGGCCTTCGTGACCTGTTATAGGGTGAACTTCATTAGTATTAGCTACGGAAAAAATAAGGCAGTAATATTGATACAAGGCAAGTGGTGGTGCCGGAAGATCGCGGGTTCGATTTCCGATGGTGACATTGGGTTTCGACTCAGGCTCTAACAGAAATGAGTACCAGGAATATTTCCTGGGGAGTAAAGGCGGCCGGGGTGTAGGGCTGACAAACTTACCACCTCATGTGCCGACTATCTTGAAATCTGGGAATCTCGACCTCCTGGAATCCTCAGGGCTTGTCAGGGGTTGCTTTACCTTTATATTTAGATAAATGCATTAGAAGCTGATTGTGATAGTGGGACATGAATAGAATCCACTCAGTCGGGTTCAGTACTACATCGTTACTTCAGTTGGTTAAGAATAAAATAAATTTGTTGTTCATTCTGATGAAACACGGTGTAGTGCTCTGCTGGCTGCCTACCTAGCATAGTGTTCCCACTCTACCAACAGAGTTTCTGCTCGTTCGCTAATCCAGGTTTAATGAGTGACGCAGCCCACACCTCCAACAGCAGGTTCCGCCTAACACTTAATCCGGATTTAAAAAAAGGCACTACGTACGTACATAGGCCTGCACAGTCTCATTGTTGTTTTTATGCGAGCTGCTCCAACAGCCTCATGCTTCTCTCATTATCGATCCTGCAAAGTGGCTGCACCACTTTGCTAATATCCAGCGTTACTAACACTACAGGTGACTGTAATCCAGATTACGTCCTAACAATAGTCTCATAGGAGACGCGATAGTAGCGACAGTCACAAGGGCGTTTTGTTTCAATTCCGGGAGACAGAAATGGCTCCAGATGAGGAAGAGGAAAACATCGGATACAAAAGAACCCCTAAAAAGAGCAATGCATAAGCTTAATTTGCTACACGGCTTTCCAATGCCGCGCGGTCGAGAGTACTACACAAAAAAGGATTTAGTGACAAGACGGGCAACGTACGTAAAAGTTACATTAAGGCGCGTTCGCATAATCACTGTTGTCGTGGAAAAGCAATACTACATATTCTGAGTGTGTGTCTGTAGCCGTAGCTATCCAGCAAGCAAAGCGCATGCACCTTATTGTATCATCTGTGCCCTGTCTGGCTGTACACAATTTTTTCCACTTTTCTAACAAACGGCGCGATTTTCGGGGAAAAGTTATTAAAGTAAAGTGTGTATTTTTATTCTCTCTACCAAATTGTCTAAAACATTTCTCATTCTAATAATATCATCATAAAATCACGCGGGTCTTCATGTAAAGTACCCATCATTCTTGACAGATTTTAACGAAAATTAAATTCTCACGGCGGGTTTTAGGAAAGTAACAAAATATTAAATTTCATGAACATCCGTCCAGTGGGAGCCAATTTGTTCAATGAGGAAGGACAGAAGAAAACACAGACATGACGAGGCTAACACAGCCGCTTTTCGCAATTTTGCGAACGCGCCCACAAGTCAATGGCAGGCTAGTATATAAGGGACACACGCAGGTAGTGCGGTGCTGGAGGTTCAAGTACATGGAGTACTGTAATGAGCATTCACAAACCTGGATACAAATGGGTACGGACAGCGATCCGCGAATTGCTCATGCAACTGCCCACCGATCATTCGAGTTACACACACAAGACGGGAAACTGCTTAAACTACAGAGAAGAAAGCAGATTCTCAAGGAGAACTGTGTTGCACACATTTAGTTAGCGATGTTGAAAATTTGCTGACGGGAATGCTATTAATAATGGTTGTTATAGTACATTCATTATGTAATAGTTAGTAATAATTAGAACATATTATATACATTATGTATATTATATAATT
>Ga0131853_10006318_pt1 | contig 21390 bp, 16 predicted proteins | sample TergutLab28metaG_FD_92764 | JGI IMG/M metagenome (GOLD analysis project Ga0131853, IMG submission 92764) | Labiotermes labralis P1 segment gut microbial communities from Petit-Saut dam, French Guiana - Lab288 P1 (version 2) (version 2) | ecosystem: Host-associated > Arthropoda: Insects >... | reverse complement strand
TCTGAAATTGTGCCGGTTTGTTTGCATTTCATGAATTCATATTTGGTTATTAGTGGCACATTCCGACTGGCTGGTAATTTTGCGTACGTTTGTGTATTTTGTATTGGAGTCGAATGTACAAACTTTATATAAGTGCGCAAGTAAGTATACAGATTTTAGTTTTGAAAAACAACGGTCCCAAATTTGTTATGAGACTGCTGTGCCGGCAGATCATAGATGTGTATTATGGGGGTTTCTGTCAGTTGTGTGTAAATTTTGACTCTTTGCTTTAATGAGTTTTGTTGCTTAAGTTTGACTAAGTCACCAGTCATCAGGAACCTGTAAGTTAGCGTTTAGTAGCAGAACGTTTTACGTTTGACCCAGCATCAGGCCTACTGTTTCTAATTATCCTTGAGGTGTTAGATGAGATTTTGTAGAGTCATGTCTTTGGACCCTTTCTTTTACCGGTTTTTAAATAGATTCGTTTCAAAATTTTAAATTACTTCCAAAAGCTTTTTAAATACATGTATTTTTATTATTCGCCGTGTATATTTTCATCCGCGAAATTTTTTATTTCTTCCTAAACTGTTTCTATTAATTCATTTTATGTTGAATATTTACGTATTTAATTGTCTGTTTGGTATGTGGAAAATATAGTGACCTGAAGCTGTAACATATTATGCAGTGGAAACGAGCCTATTGTGGGTTAGTTCTTAATAGGAGCCACCTTAATTGTGACCAAAATGATCTGATGAAATTTTGGTGATGTGAGAGGCATCACTGAGACATGGAAGCTTATCATTGAGCAACGGTAAGCTGTATGTCACAGGAGCGATTGCCTGGAATAATTTTCGATATTTTTAATTGATTTTTTTACGGGCTCTGAAAACATCAGTTTTGTTATCTGTAGTAAATTATTATGTTTACATTAATTCACTTATTCGTGACTCACACCGTGACCTAAAATTTACGCCTGTTCTTTGTCTTGTCAACTGAACATTCTAACTTTGTGTTATAATTTACATCTCAAATGGCGAGCTTTAACATGGGTCAATGTCTCTTTGGTTAGCAGTAAATCGTCACCATGTGTGAAGAGCTTAACGTCAGAGAATGTGACAAATGTTTTGATATCTGTGAACATGAACTAAGATAACCTAATTACTAATGATACAGAGAAAGAATTTGAACGGGAATTACACTCATGCAGCACAAGCACATTAAATGGTCATAATGAGGGGCATGAAGCCATTGGCACCTATAGCGTCGGCAAGAAGAGGAAACAGTCACTCTAGACATGTGTGTGAGTGCTACTGGAACAAACGTTCCGCCATTAATTGTGACCCGAAGAAGAAGACTGAATGGGTTTTTACGGATGGGGCATTGGCGGGCTTAATTTGGGCTTGCATCCAGGCGGTTGGATGCAGGTTGTTATGTTGGCTAAATAGTTTGATTTTTTGTTCACTTGGTTAAGCCTTCGACGAATAATAACTTGTTGTTGAATGTTGATGGTAATTATTTACAGACCAACAATTTAGATGTAGTAGATAAAGCCAGGAAAAGCAATGTTGCCGTTATTGGTGTTCGTCCCCCACTGTCGTCTATGCAAAAAATGCGAGCACTTGCCTCTGCTATCATGGCGTCCTTCGAAACGTATTATGAACAAGAGATGGACACGTGGCTAAGCAACAATCCTGGCCGTGTTGTTGTAAAGTGCAAGTTGTAAAACTGTAGGTTACAATGTCGAGAACCTGAATGTCTGATATTAGGACATAATTTGGATTTTGTAGAAAAGTAACATGTTGGGATTTTCGTCGTGAGGACTAAACTTTTTAATGGAGTTTCATCTTAACTTAGAATGTCTGTGAAAATGTTTCTTGTGTACAGCAAAAAATTGTGAATTATATACTACATGAACTCTAGTGCCAGGAAAAAATGTTATCTCAAATTGTGCCTGTACCCCTGCATAAATACAGTCTCTATAAACACACACAATAATTGTAACAGAAGTGAAATCACATAAAACCTCGTGTACAAACGTTAAAATATTTATGTACAATTGACTGTTAAACCTAGTACATATTTAAATGCAATTCGCTGCATGTACACACTTCTGAATTTCAGAGCCTTAGTAATTTAGGATCATGACAATGATGATGATGATGATGATGATGATGATGATGTTGATGATGATACTAATAATAATCTTAACAACAGTGGCAACAAAAAAAAACAGCAGCAGCAATTTAACAACGGAAACAATTAATAGCTAATATTCTTGTACAAATCTCCATGGATGTTGCTCTTAAATCCGCTAGTTTGCACTTCTCTCTCCCGATTTTGTGTTAAATATTCTAAGTCTGACATAAAGCTTACTCAATCTGTTATTCGTATGTATCAAGATCATTTACTTTCCTCTTTCGAAGATAGTATACTATCCTCATTTTATTTTCCTACTTACGTTTCATCTTACATCAATTTCCCTCCGGGTTTCTCAGTTCTGGATTCTTATCAGTGTGAACAGCTGCATGAATGCTCTTTCCTTATAAACATCTCCGCCGAATTTTTAACGCACGTCACTGGCCATCTTTGGTATTCTTACAAAACAATAGTAGATACGTTTCCTTCCCTTCTCCTGCGAAGAACGGCATTTCCCTTTCTTGTCTCCTTCTGTATTTCCCGCAATTTCTGAACCACGATATCTCATTGCCTCCTTAATTTTCAACACATTTTTTAAATGTTTTGTTGGCCGTGAATCTCGATATATTCATTTGGAGAAAAACCAACTTGATGCGCAATTTATCTTCGGTATATTTCGTCAAACACCTGTAAATATATACTGAAGATAAACCGTGCATCAAGTTGTTTTTCCTTCAAATGAATTTCAGTACGTTGTTTACATCAGTTTTCCCCATGTACACCTTAATTCGCCTTCATGATCCTGGCGACATCTCTTTCATTGCATATTCGAATATTTGCTCACCGGTTTTAACAATTTTGCGCTTTATTTTTACGTTCCTTTCCCGTGCATTTTTGTATGCATCCAAGTAGGTTTTTAATTTTCATTTTAATCACTAGCTCAAAACACTTTATCCGGTTCCGTATCTGCAATTTTTAATATTGCGAAAAAATATATATTTAAAACTAAGCATAAATAGCAGAGTCTTTTGTAGTTAAAAGATATTACTCAGTGAGGAAATTATCGGTTTAATTGTTAGTGAAGTAATTACATTCTTAATTTCGGAATATGTCTGGCTGTGGTGACAGGTAGTATTCGGATGTAAAATTTGACGCAACTGTATAAATGAGCTTCTACTCTATTTTGTAAGTAGAAAACTGGAACTGAATAATCAGCGTGCCGCGTGGCGCGATTAGGAAAGTTTTGTATTATTATCTAACTCAGTACTTTCTTTCTCTGTGTAGTGTATACTCGGAAAAGTGAGTATCCTTACATTCATCATGGTCGCGTTGCACACCGGCACAAATTTCCCAGCTGTCAGTCTGAACTCCTTGTTGGCTACCGCGATGATGAAACACACAGAGCGCTGAAATTGGACTGGAGCTCCAATCCAGTCTATTCTCCAGGCAGCATCTCTTACGCTTTCAGCCTGTAATAATTAGGAATTTTTTCGAAATTATTTTTTATAACACTGATATTAGCACATGTTTGTTACTTAAGTAATATCTCCCAGTCAATAAGCAGCGTTAATTATTGCTACATAGTGTAGAGATTTAATGTTTTACGAAGTAGTACAATACAACACAATAACTGGGACCTAATTCATATCGAAGCCATGGATAGTGTTTCCTCTGGAGAAGGGAGTTGTCTGGGAAATTCAAGAACTATTTCATAAGGAACATTTTCATAAATTCAGTTAGACTTACATATCTGAATATGGTTATAGACTTTTCTTTCCTGATTTATAAATTTAAATTATCAAAAATCCAGACGGGGAGTTCGCAGCTCTTAATACAACCAGTAGGGACAGCTGTTGCAATTGTATGTGTCCGAGTAATAGTGAGTTCCTTCAACGCTCAACATGATTACATTATACAGGGGAGACAAGAATTATCTATGGAGAGTGTAGTAGAAAATTAAATAATCATCACAAAGTGCCCTCCAGAAGGGATACTGCATGATACATTTGATCGCTTAATAGGTAAATTAATTCTGAGACACGAAGGATGTGTTAGACACTGGGGTGCACCAGGTGACGTACATCATATTTTTGTTATGAATACTTAATAAATTAGTAAAATTAATGAACATAATTCATGCTAGTTGCCTCTGTTGCTAGAATAATTATGCTGAGATAAGCAGTGCATAGACGCAGGGGAGTATGTTGGCTTCACCTTTGAATTTGTTATAGTAGAGGAAAATAAGGGAAACTATTCCAGGTCTCCAATCTTCGTCACAAAACCCAGCCAGATGAACCTAATTGTTAGCAGGTGTCACGTCCACTGCTACATGGTTAGCATGATCAGCTGGAGGTGGGATACGAGATGTGGAGCCAGTAGAAAGCACATCCTTTTCGAATTTTGAGCTGTATTGACCTCAGGGGGCCTCGCGGGAGGTCGCACCTTGTATAAGGTAGGCACAGCAGCGACACTCAGCAGCAAAGACTGGATCCACGTTTTCCAGTTGGATGTTTAAATTTTCTTTATTATTTCATAGCATCCTAATTTTATCACGTCATTTTTTAAGAATGCCGACCAATTCTCCTATATAATATTTTCCACCTTTCTTAATTCCCGATATTCTTCACGTTTTCTGCACAGAATCCCGTTCTCATTAGCGTCGGAGTGTACGTCCTTCAATTTAACATGAGACAGCAACTTTCACACACTTCCAAAGGAACGTAAATATTACAATCCCCTTTGTACCTTTTTTAATTTGTGTTCACTTTCTGTGCGAAAAGTAAGGAATTGTGAAGCAGATGTTAGAAAGAACGGAAATAATGTTGGGTATTGGGTCTATTTATCCGGACACTCCAAAAATTCCTTTCTTCTTCGAGTTCCTGCAAATATTCGCGTCATGCGGATCGAGATTTTAATTTTCCGCTCATCCGCAGACATGTGAGCATTTTATTGCTTGCATGCACGTCACTTGTTAATAAGCGCGTTTGCAGAATTGCGAAGAATAAACATTAGTTCCGTCTCTGTCCTGTCTGTATATTGTCATGAACTAACTCGGCTCCTACAGCAAAAGATTTTCATGATATTTGTTACTTGACTTTTTTTTAAAATTTGACAATGAAATTAGACTTTTATTAACACATGACAAGTATAGCGGGCAGAGTTATGTACATATTTGATAATATATTGCTCATCTCTTAGATTGAGAAATGTTTTAGATGGAGTTGTACAGAAAATCAAAACATTACTTTTTTTTTCAGTATATTTACAAATATTGTGGTGTGTGTGAGATAAGATGGAAAGATGTAGAGTCAGTTCACAGATGACAACATAATTCGGCCCATGCGCTTTATGCACCGTATAAATAAGGCAAAGATACGAACATAAGAGTCATAATTGTTAATTCTTAGTTTTTCTCAGTAACAGTGGTTAATGGAACATGTCTCCGTGTTACATCATTCGTACATTGCATGTCTTGCTAAATATATCCACAACTACGGTGCATAGGAGTAACAGAGGGCGTTGTTACTTTCTGCAACATACGGATATGTTGTGCGATGCTGAATAAAAATAGACAGTTATGTAACATTCCGTTGCTCACAACTGATTGTTGCTTACTAATTTGTGTGGCAAGTGTTGTGGATATGCCAACAATGTTCAGAATATTCAGTTGGCTATATTTCTGGCACATCACTATGATCATGTGACTGACTTTTATATAACAGTTTGGAATTGCGTGAATTGACGTTAGGTAATTTAAATGATGTACTTTTATTTGTTTTTTTGGCGCGACAGCCCCCAGTGGGCCAGGGCCTCCTCATTCACGAGGTTTCTAGATCACACACAACGACGCATCACAGTCAGTAGGACTCCTCTGGATGAGGAATGATGTACTTATGCAAGATAAATATGTTCAGAGACTGAAATGTGATATCATGGATGATTACGTATTGCTATTTTTTATATATTAATTAATACACTTACGTCCAAGAAACAAACGTGTCATCCAAGTATACTATAATAATAATTGACTCTATGGAAGATACACACTAAAATATATCTGAAGAATCTGAACTATTCTTACCTGTTTCGACAGCCTCTCCCCAAACAGGCAATACACGAATAAGGCCAACATCAAAAAAGAATACACCAATATAGCATGTGATAAGTCGATGTGATCTCCCCAGTTCTGTCAAATTAAACACATTTTCGTTAGTTGTTACAGCGTGATGTCTTCTGTTTTGAGGGTAATCGACAAACTCATGCTGCTCCTAATTCCTTTGAAGTAGGCTTATACCTTATAAAGGCGAATGCGTCATAGAAATTTATTGAAATAACCACATTACGAGCTATGTTTTAAGAGATATGAAAATTGACCTCCATTTCAAGAAGTTCCCGGTCACCACGTTATGGTCCTTCCCCAGGATGGATGAAGAAACGACCACCAATATGGTTCATAGCTGCGAATATTTTGAATAAGCAGTAGCGAACATCCGACATGTGGCAGTCCTCCAGCTTGGGGTTTGTGTGGGGTGCTAAGAACCGCTCACCGTAAAATTGACCTTGTTAGGAAGCATTACAATAGTTTCGGCGTTGGACTGATTTGGTAAAAAATAAGCTATGGAAAAGGAATATGAAATTTGGTAAGTGGATTGTGAGAAGCCAGTAAGAGTCAGATTTACGTAACGAGAGTAGTCAGAGAGTAAGCAATGTAAAATTAGATTTATTAGATGTACAGGAGATTAGATGGGACAAATGTAGCACTATAAGAGCAGGGGGTTATATTTTTTTTTATGGTACGGTAAACGAAAATCATGAAGTGGGTGCAGGATGTTTGGTACAACACGAAATAGATCAGCAGTTAAGAGAGTAGCTTTTGTTAGCGATAGGATGTTATACATAGTTCTGAGCGGTCGCTGGTATAATACCATTGTTCCGAATGAGGATGCAAGAACTGGGGAGAAAAGTGATGTTTAAAATGAGAGTTTTATGAGGAATAAAAACAAGTTTTAAATGATTTTCCTAACTACTATATGAAAATTCTGTTAAGAAATTTTAATGCAAAATATATTTTCAAACCGAATATTGGGAACGAGAATTTACATCAGGATGGTAATGATAATGGTTTTAGAATAGTAAATTTGCCGCGTAAGAATATCTAATTATTATGAGCACAGCTTTCCCGAATCTGGTTGTTAAAAGCACGATGTTCCCGCGCCGAAACATTCATAATACACCTGGAACAATCTTGATGGAAAGACTGAAAAACAGTGACCATATTGATATATAGGAGTAGACATTCGAGTATACTCATGTACGATATTTCAGTGGAGCTCACTGTGATACTAATTACTATCTCGTATTTGCAAAGTTACGGAAAGCCTGGAAGTAAGTAAACAAGCAGCACAGTAGTGTGGTGTGGAGAGTTTTAATGTAAGGAGTTAAGTGAGCTGGAGGTTAGGAGGCAGTATTAGATTCAGATCTCAGACAGGTTGGAGGTTTCGGAGAATGTACACAATAAAGACAAAATAAAAGGGGATTTGGAAATTATTAAAGTCAATATGAAGACTTCAGTCACAAAATGTCTAGGTCGGTATGAATTGAAGCGGCCTGAACTATGGCTTGATGAAGGGTGGTGAGATTTTTCAGTCAAAGGAAACAGGCTTAAATGCAGTGGTTAGGGGATCCAAACAAAAGGGATGTAGGTAGTATGTGAAATATAAGATATGTGGCAAGAAAACCTGTCAGGACAAAATATAATGAATATCGCTAAGGAAAAAGTGATATATTTGAAATTAACAGTAAGATGAAAATATCAGAGACTTGCATAGGAATAAACAGTGAATTTAAGAATGGTCACTAGTCTGCCACTGATACAGTAAATAATAGGAGGGTGATTTGGTTACAGAGTCCTACAATATTTTGGCGGAGGAAAAATTTTTATCATGAATGCACATGGTGATAATAATACTGAGCACACAGAAATAGGTACAGCTGAGCCAGTGCATAATTCCATTTTTTTTTAAATTTAGGATTGCTTTTGACAAGTTAAAAAGGTACAAATCAGCAGGTACTGATCAAATTCCGGCAGAATTGATTAAAGCAGGGTGTAGGACAAATTTCCGAGATCCATAAATCTGTTAATTCTACTTGGAATAACAAGGAATTGCCTGAGAATTGGAAGGAGTCGATCGTTGTACATATTTATAGAAAAGTGATAAAACACACCTTCGTTACTATAGAAGCGTGTCACTTTTTTCATTGACATACAAGATTCTACTCCCCCATCCTGCTGCCAAGGTTAACTCCACACGTAAAGGACATTACTGGGGATCATCAGTGTGGATTTCGATGTAACAGGTCAATTACTCATCATATATTCTGAATTCGTCAAATACTTGATTAAAATTGGGAATACAATTAAGCAGTGGGGGACCGCGGTGGCACAGTGTTTAAGGTGCTGTGCTACAAATCGGAAGGTCGCTGGTTTGATCCCAGCTAATGTCATTGGAATTTTTCATTGATATATAATCCTCCCGATCGCACTATGGCCCTGGGGTCGACTCAGCCTCTAACAGAAATGAGTACCAGGAGCATTTCCTGGAGGTAAAGATGGCCGGCGCGTAAGACTGACAACCTTACAACCATCCTGTGCTGTTGTCATGAAATCTGGGAACCTTAACTTCCTGGAACCCTCTGGGCCATTCCAGGCCTGTAACAGGACTGCTTGATCTTTTTTTACAATTAAGCATTGCACCAGTTAATTACAGAATTAAAAATCACGTATGATTGAGTTACGAGGGAAACCCTGTTTAATAACCTCATTGTGTTAAATATCCCTATGAAACTAGTAAGGTTAATGTGAATGTGTCTAAATGAAACCTACAGCAGATTCCAAATAGGCAAAACTTGTGTTACATGTTTTCTCTTAAGATTGGTTTCTAAAAAGGAGATGATTTAACGCCATTTCTTTTCAACTTTGCTATAGAGTGTGACATTAGGAGGGTACAGGTAAACCAAGAAGGCTTGAATTTAGATGGTACACATCAGCTCATGATGTTAATATGTTTGACAAAGCAGCGTGCTATAAAGAAAAACGCAGAATCTTTGATAGTTGTTAGTGAGAAGATTGGACTAGCAGTAAATTCTAGGAAAACTATGTACAAGATCATGTTCCGAAATCAGAATACAGGACGAAGTCACAACATAACGATTGATAATAAATTCTTTGACAGACGGTTTCGAACAGTTCAAATATTTGAGACCAACCATAATTAATCAAAATTCTTTTCAGGAAGGAATTAGGAGCAGTTTTATTTCGGGGAATGGTTGTTATCTTTCGGCACAGAATCGTCTGTGTTCCAGTTTGTTAATAAAAAATAAGAGGATTAAGTTATTCAGAACTATATGTTTTTCTGCTGTTTCATATGTGTGTGAAACGTGGTAGCTCACATTGAGGGAGGAACGTAGGCTGAGGGTGTTTGCGAATAGGGTACCGAGAAGAATCTTCGGACCTGAGAGGGACGAGAAAACAGGTGAGTGGGGAAGAGTACATATTGCGGACTTCAATGATATGTTATCTGCGCCGAATATTATTCAGGTGATCACATCGAAAATAATTAGATATGTGGGGCATGTAGCAGCAGTGGGGGAGAGGAGACGTGTATATAGGGTTTTGGTGGTGAACCCTGAGGGAAATAGACCACCTGGAAGACCCAGGCTTAGATAGCAAGGTATTATGAAGATGGATCTTCAGGAAGTGAGTTGGGAAGGTTGAACTGGATTGACCTGGCTCAGCATAGAGACAGCTGGCGCCCATTCTTGAACAAGGAATTGAACCTCCTGTTTTCATAAAATTCGGGGAATTTTCTGAGAAGCTTAGAAATTGTTTCTTAACTTTTACCATATCTTTTTTACGTTCATTGCAAGTGTGCCTTAAAGGAAGAAGACAAGTCTTCGTATTACGGAGTGGAAGCAGTGAGGGAAATTAGGAAAAAATGTAAAGATCTGTGAGATCGTTTCCAAAATTTGACGTCAGCCACACTGATTAATGTAAAAATTTACTTTATTTAACATTTACTTTTATGTTTAAAAATGTAACGTTACCTGTGACGTCATGAAGAAAGAAGAGGGAGGTAATTAACATCGGAACGTAAAGTGAAACATTGCGTGGATGTGAACACTGTATTATTGCTTGTGTTGTTCTAGCAGTTATTAAGATATCATCTGCATAAGCTGTGCATTGTCTTAGTCTGGTGGAGATGTTTCCACTCAATTCCATTTTCTTTAATATAGAGTCCATGGCAATACTAATGTGTGTAGCTGATAAGGGATCTCCCTGTTTTACGCCTGTTTGGACCTCAAAATTTCCAGTGAATTCATTATTTATTTTTACTATTGCGCTTGTTCCCAAAAGTGTTAATACTATTAATTTTATTAACTTGGATGGGATATTATATTCATTTAGGCTGTCTATTACTTTATTTATGTTGATAGAGTCGAAAGCTTGTAGATAATCGACAAATATATTATGGAGATGTATATTATATTCATGGCATTTTTGAAATGTTTGTCGTATAATGAATATTTGTCTAAAGTTGATCTATTCGGTCTAAATCCCGCTTGAGCTTCAATCAGTTTAGATTCCACAATTTTGGACAGTCTGGTGTTCAGAAGAATTGTAAATATCTTGTATGCAATGTTAAGTAACGCGATCGGTCTATAGTTGGAACACATTTCTTGGTCACCTTTTTCGTTTATTGGGCAGATTATCCCTTGCATCCATTCTATAGTAGTTGCTCTTTATTTCAGATTAGCAATATTAATTTTTTATACATTCTATGTTTTAGTATATATCCTCCATACTCGATTAGTTCTGCACTTATATTGTGTATACCTGGGGCTTTATTCTCTTTTAATTTTATTATTATGTCACTTACTTCTTTATAAGTCGGCTGTTCGATCTCAATTTCATTCTCTTTGGAGCTTTCTTCTTGAGTTCGCCAGAGCGCAAAGGTTAGGTTGGTATGGTCATATCGAAAGAATGCAAGAAACAAGAATGGTCAAAGCAATATACTCCTGGAAATCCATTTCAAAGAGGCCAACGGGAAGACCAAAGATACGCTGGGAGGATTATGTTAAAAAACATATACAGAGGTCAAAAGTGCCAAATTGGAAGACCCTTGTCCAGGATAGAAGATGGAAGGAAGCGGTTCAGAAGGCCAAAACTCTGCCCTAAGAGTTGTAGAGCCGTACTAAGAAGAAGAAGAAACATTGTGTTATGGCATTACTAGACAAATACAAAATTATGAAGTGGTTTGTGTATATTAACCAGTAAATTCCGAAAAATAATTGGCTGTAACTCATGCCAGGCATCTTATAGTGTTAAACCAATAAGGGGAAAATATTTGATGCATGTGGCCTCGTCAGATAAATACAATGGAATGTGGGACTTACATGGTAACTCTTCTGTTAGAATTTTGTGTTCTAGTTTGGTTTCTACCCATAGGAAAACATCTTATGGTTTTATTTCTTCAAGATTCTCTTTTGTAATTTTGCAACGAAATTAAAGCCGAATGTTTACCTTCGCACAAAAACAACTAAACGTTTTTGCACAAGATTTTCAACCATCGAACGAATCAGACGTGTGAGAGTATTTAACACATGACATGAATGATTATGGGAATACTGTACCGTGACTGCAGAGAAAGCATCAAAACAGATCAATGAGAAGATCTCCAGGAATAGTCCACACAGTGGAATGTTTACTGTATCTTCTAGCATTGCCATAAATCTGAAATAGTGGTATAATATGTAGCAAAATGTAACTTCTTTTCATTCGAATGAGTAACGTTACTTTTAGATTAAGTTATCGTTGTTTACCTTACCGCTTTATCTCCTGGTGATGACGCACACAGTTGTTCAGTTTTTCCTGCATGTGACAGAAATGTTCAGAATGAATGTTCTTCTGTCCTGCTGTTTCCAGTTCATCAGTCTCACCTCCACAGACCTGCAATGATGTGCCTTGTGTCTGTCTGATGTGTAACAGCGCCGCACAGATCTTCTCCAGCTGACCGCCGGCGACACTGACTAGCGTTGCGTAGAGGCTTAGAAAGCCAAAATATAAGCTTACTATGAAGACTGATGCCATGGCCTGTGGGAATGCCTGGATTTAATAATTCTGGCACAGGACTTTATACGTTTAATGGAAGTAGTCATTTAATTTTCAACGTTTAACTGTGTTGCTGAAAACAGTCCTTTACGGTGACCTTGTATATTTTTTGATTTTACGAAGCCATTTGACAGCAGTGGTTACAGAGGCTGCATAAGAGTTAAGAAACTAGTTGAAACTGAGACATAACTTTAAACTTTTGTAGTGAATATGTTACTGATTTACCTCTAAACTTATTTCAGTATACTTTGTGTTGTTATTTTGTTTGTTATGATGTAACCAGAAAGAACCGCTGTGAAGTACCAATATTTGCGAAAGCGCATTTTTTTCAAAAAATAAAGTAGGAGAAAAATTTGTGTCAGTAACGCTTTATTTTTGGTAATAAGTACCGCTTTTCTCAAGTGAAATTGGCATGTTGTTAGATCAATGGTATGTAATGACCTGCAGCTTGTTTTCTGGTAGTGACAACGAACGTGATATGGGAAGAAAACAGTGTTATCCAACACGAACAAAATTTTCAGATAGTGAGGTAAAGGGTGAGTAGTAATGCAGAAGAATATGTTGTATTATTAAGCTAAATGTTTTGCGGGAAATTTGGCATGCCGGGAAGTACACCACTCAAACTGTATTTCGAACTACTGACACAACGAAAAGTTTGTACTGGCATCCGCTCTTTAATTTGTAATTTGAAGAAAGTTACCATATGTGTTGTTCTGTTGTGATTGCGAATTAGGTTTTCTGATAAAGTTAGCATAGTTGGTCGTTTTATTCGCGGATTCGTTGATACCTGTAATTGCGGATAATAGCGCGCGTGTGTGTGTGTGTGCTTGTGAGAAATTTGCGAATTTGGAGGATTAGTTAAAAAAGTGGCGTTTCTACTGTTTATGTTTCAGCCATACTATGCATGTATAAACTGTGGATAAAAGCATGGCTTAAGTTCCTGAAACATTCTACAGTTTGTGCAAATTACGAAGGGAGAGGTTTCACGCCATGTAAAATGCTTGTTAATGTGCGTGTGGATTGAGACATGTGTTTTTCCTTTACTAATTGTTATGTATATATAGGACTATTATCTATCCAGTTCCTTATTTATTCATCCCTGTGAACTCATGCTATAGACGTAATTACTTTGGAGTTTCACCTTGAAAGGACGGATGTAGAAGGTTTGAAAGCATACAGAAAACATTAGAAGCAAGGGGACGTTAGTCTATAGAGCCGCGTATGTATATATATTATGGGTTGCCGACTAGTATATGAAATAGGAGACACAAATCTGGCGATTTGGTCCAGAAGAAGTTGTGTCCCTTCGGTGTATTTGCTAGGTGTTTGTACCCAGATTCTTGATAAGCTAATAATTTTAGATGCAAAACATTAACACTGTGACTTCAAAAAAAATCATTTTTAAAAAATAAGGAATTAATTAATTTGGTCCTAACGATTCGCAGTACACCATCGTTTCAAATCTTGCGCTTGAGATTTTCGGTTGATTCAGAAATTTTTCGCAACACTGTGTTATCCGTTACGTCTGTTCTGACTTACTCAGTTCATGGAGTAGCGTTCTTCTGAAGACGCAAGCCGTTTCTCAGCTATTCAAGAAATTCCCCATGTATTATGGAACAAGAAGTTTCATTACCGACGGCCAACTATCTCTTTTCTCAGTCCTGTCTCCAATTACGCTTGTTGAAGTTCCATTTAATATTATCCTACCATCTACGTCAAGGTATTTTGAACGGACTCCTTCCATGAGGTCTCCCCACCAAAACAATTCATGCACTCCGTCTGTCTCCTTATAAGCAAAATACCCAGCACATCTAATTCTTATTTACTTGATTAACCGAATAATTTTTGTTGAAGAATACTTATCATTAGACGCCTCATTATGTTGTTTTCTCCAGTCACCTGTTTTATTGTCCCTCTCAGACCCCCAAATTTTCCTTATCGCCCTAATCGCAAATACGATCGGCCTTTGTTCCTCCCTCAATGTGAGTGATCAAGTTTCACACCCATATAAAAGAGCAAGAAATGTAGTTCTGAATAACCTAATCTTTATATTTTTCTGAACAAAGTGGAACACAAAAGATTCTGTGCTAAAAGATAGCAACCATTCCCCATTTCAGTCTGCTCTTAATTCTTTCCCGAAAAGCCTTCCTGGTTTACCTGTCCCCTCTTAGTGGCACACTCTTAAGCATATTTTAAAAGAAATGGTTTTAAAACTTCTCTTTGTTTTAAACCAAACTTAATAGGAAACATGTCAGACAATTTTTTGCCTATTTTGAATCTGCTGTAGGTTTCATTTAGACACATTCATATTAAAGTTCAAAGTTTCATGGGATATCAAACTGAATGAGAATATTAAACCGGACTTCCCTCGTAACGGAATCATAGACGTTGTTTAAGTCTGTAACTAACTGGTGCGCTGTTTAATTGTATTGGCATTTTTTATCAAGTATTTGAAGAATTCAGAATATATGATGAGTAATTGACCTGTTACATCGAAATCCACACTGATGATCCCCAGTAATGTCCTTTACGTGTGGAGTTAACCTTGGCAGCAGGATGGGGGAATAGAATATTGTATGTCAATGAAAAAAGTGACACGCTTCTATAGTAACGAAGGTGTGTTTTATCACTTTTCTATAAATAAGTACAACGATCGACTCCTTCCAATTCTCAGGCAATTCCTTGTTATTCCAAGTAGAATTAACAGATTTATGGTTCTCGGAAGTTTGTCCTACCCCCTGCTTTAATCAATTCTGCCGGAATTTGATCAGTACCTGCTGATTTGTGCCTTTTTTAACTTGTGAAAAGGAATTTGAAAACCAAAGTAATTGGGATCAGGCACCAGTGGCTCAGTTGTACATATTTCTCTGGTCCTAATATCTTTATCACCATGTGCATTCAATAATTCATAAAAATTGTTCCTCCAATTAGCCAAAATACTGTGGGAGTATGTAACCAAATCACCCTTCTCATAATTTGCTTTATCAGTGCCAGGCTTGTGGCCATTCCTAAAGTCATTATTACCCCTATGCAAGTCTCTTATATTTTTATCTTACTGTTAGTTTCAAATTAATCAATTTTAGCTTAGAGATGTTCATTCTTTTGTGTCGTGAAATGTTTTCTTGCTACTTATCTTATGTTTCTTATATTATCTACATCCATTTTGTTTGGATCCAGTATCAATTTCACTTAAGCCTGTTTCCTTTGATTGAAAAATGTCAACAACCTTCATCAAACCATTGTTTAAACAGTCTCGATTTATACCGTCCTAGACCCAAATGGCTGAAGTTTTTATATTCTATTCAATGTCTTCACAAACCCTATTTATGACCTCGCTCTCATTTACGTTCTCCAAAAATGAAATCTTATTCTGTTTTTCTGTTCTCAAACCTCCAGCACACTTAGTTTCTTGATATTAAATCTGTCAACATCACATTCCTGTGCTGTTTGTACACATACTGCCAGTCCTTCCCTAACTTTCGCAATCATCAGTTAGTGATCTTATCACATTCAGCTTCCCTGAAAGATCGAGCGTACTTAAATGTTATCTCCTTTCTATCAATATGTGATCACCCTCTTTATGAGTCTTTTCATGGAGAGATCGATGTTGATTTTTTAATTTTTCGGTGCGGGAACATCGGTATCTTAGCAACTAGATTTTTTGATGTGGCAAAATTTACTATTCTAAAACCATTATCATTATTACAATACTAATGTATACTTTCATTCCCAATTTTCGGTTTGAAAATATCCTCTTCCTAAATTTGCATTAAATTTTCCTAACAGAATTTTCATATGGAACTTAAAAAATAATCGAAAACCTGCTGGAATTCCTGGGAACACAATTGAAGACTTGCTGTACTTTCTCAAAAAGTTGCCTTTTTATCATCACTTTTCTCCTCGGTTGTTGAATGCCCATTCAAAACAAATATATTAAACCATCTACCTCTCAGAACTATATATGGCACCATATCACTAACAAACTCTACTCTCTTAACCGCTGATTTATTCTGTGTTGTACCAAATATGCTGTTACCAATTTATGGGTTTCATTTCATATTTTGTAGAAAAAAATATATTCCCCTGATCTTAGAGAGTCCCTCGTCCCTCCTAACTTAATGTACACCCACAAAATCTAAATTTACCGCGATAATTTTTTAGTGACTATCTTACGTGATCTGACCTAAACAGGCCCGTTACATTCCACATACAAAATATCATGTACATTCTATATCGCGTAGGATGTACCCAAGGTTTAGTCCAATCCATAGGCAATTGTAACCTTCTTAACAAGTCCAGTGCGAGTTGTTAGTTACTCGTCCAAACTCCAAGTTGGAGGAGCACCCCTTTTCAGCTGTCGGCGACTGCTTATTCAGTATATTCAAGCTAATTTCCATATTGGTGGCTGATTTCCTTCCGCAATCTGATGACTCGCTATGGCAAGGAGACAGGGACCACGTTATGATGGGTCAGTACTTATCAAGTGAAACGTTAGAACGACACGACTTGAATTTCTATTGGTGACGGGTTAAACGCTGATATTTCCGTACCAGATATTGTACATTCATTTGAAGTCACATGGATTTGTTCCTTCGATCTGTTACTACTCTCCATTATTTCTGATCCTTTTACGACGCACCTGAGAGAGGACAAGAAACAGAACCCACTGCTTCAGAGTCAACAATTAATGAATCGGGTAATTTTTACCCTCTTCAGATTTGATCAGGAAAGTGAAAATTCGCTGGATTCTCGAACACTCTTGTACTCCCCTAAACTGCTAAAGAAACCCAATCCGAATCGTCGAGCCCTTATAAAGGAATCTTCAAGGAAACTTCACTTCACTATTATAAAACCCTCAGAAGTTGTTGAAACGTACGAAGAATGAGGGTTGCAATGCACAAGGGAAAAGAAAGGAACCCTCTTAAAGCCACGCATGAATATGAAGAAGCAAGGACTTGACCCCAAGAATCGTGGCAATTACTCCAGTCTGTTGGTACTCGCCTGCTGAATTTTGTAATAATTATCACCGAATTAGAAGGGAATATAATTGACTCTGATGTGTAATTAGTTAAAGATGACTTCATGAAATTGTTCCCTTTATAAAGACAAATGCACTGATAGCGGACGGCATGCTGCAAGAGACCAGAACTTAAGAAATAAAAGAATTAACTTCTAAGGTACAAGGAGTTTCTCCAGGGGTAATGTTATGTTCTGTTTTGGCCATCAACTGATAGATATTCTTAATTAACCACTCTGTTTTTTACCCATTTCTTGTTTAGAATGAATATGTAGTATTGAGAATATAGAATTCCAAAATCTTTACTTGCTTCGCTCTCTATAAAATCGCGCACTTGACTCAGTTTCTGCGGCTAGAGTATGGAAAACTGCAATATTAATTTTTGGTGGTATTGGAAACCTAACAGTACACTTAAAAGGAAGCAGAATTTTGTCTCTTGTAAAACGTGGTACAAAAAAGGCTTTTGTGTTTCCAGTACTTGACATTTAGTTTGGGGGCCTAGAGTTCGCTAGCCACTTGCTTCTCTGTTGTGACCTATACATTTAAGGAGAGGCCATGGACATGTGCAGCGTATTTCAATACTTGGAGTTCCGGAGAGGTTTGTTTCATATTTCCCTGATATCATAACACCGTGATCCACATCAGTCATTCAGTATTTTTTTTTTACAGTTTGTCTTACAGTTAACAACAGACGAAACTGTTATGAATTTATCAACATTACGCAAAGCCTTGGTGTGAATAATAGGAAAACTGAGAATCTTCCGAGCAAGATAAAACTTGTAGACAGGTGGGAGAAGATGGAAACTGGTTATTGCCTTGCCGAAAATTTAAGTGGAATGGAGCTTAACACTTTGCCAATGGGTGTCGTTAATGATGTTACTTTGAAGGAATTACAACCGACAGCATTATCTTCTACCAGCGCAAGGGACTCACTCTTAATCTTCTGACCTAATTTTCCGTTGTCTTCCCGCTCCATCATTGTCTTTGTTGACCACTTTATCCCAAATTCATACCTGACCTAGTTTTATACTCCGGAAGCTTGTCTGTTTTCCTTGTCACTCTATAAATCCTGCTTTTATGTTTCTTGCGCCTAACGCACCCCGTGCACTTAACAGCGACCGTCATTGGCCGGTTATTCAAATTGCCTTCATTTCCTTCACGTATTAAACAGATTGTTAGGCGTGGACGTAAACCACATGTTAGTAACACATCGACACGTTGAGTTAGTAGTGACTGCTTACCACAAAACCGTGATTTCTACGCCCCACCAACCAGCGCTGCATGTCAGCTACTGTATGTCTCAACAGCTTCTGGCAATAGCTGCAGGACTGGAGGATCGCCATTAACCTCTCGCAGAAACCGCCATGTTCTCAAGGCTGAAAAGCGCACCACAGCCCCACGGAGAACAAAAGAGTGGGTCGACACACCTCGGTATATTGGTGTGACTGTCGTGAAACATGTCGGACTAAAGGCAGCAGAGACGGTGGGCAGGCTTGGCACTGTGCTTAATGAGGGAAAGGGCCTGTCCGTCAGAAAATGTGTTATACATTATAAGCAGCTGTTTGGTCCTGTGACAGACTGTGCGTGCCCGATCTGTGTTTGTGCTACCCAAACACACGTCGGCAAGACGCAGGTAGCAGAGGAAAGGGATTTGGCATTTGGAATAATTTGCATTCTTACGCTAGTTGCAAGCAAATTTACGGGATGTGGGGAACTGACTTTTCGCTGACCACACCAGAAATCTGACCTAAGAGTTTCGACCGAAAATTAGCTGTTGCGGGGATCCCAACATTTCGGTAACTTGTGCCAAACGAAGGTTCAACAAAGTCTTCCGAAACTTCAAAGAAAACGATTGGAATCAGCTGGCCAGGAGAAACAGACAAATGGCAGAATGATGTGTCCGTTGCACTTAACGGCTGCCCAGATTTTGGGTACCATAACTTTTGGAGTTGAATGGAAAATGACAAGGGTTAATTAAAACACGGATCGCGGCCCGCATTCTACATGGTATGCGGTATGAGTGGACACTGTCGGAACTGGTGCTGGAACTCCCAACATTAATACAAATTTTACAGCTTTTACTATTAATTAAAGTACTTTTAATCTTGTCCAAATGAGAATTGAGAGGAAGATAGTTGATTTTAATATATTTGTGATATGTACATGAACTTGCATCATTTTGTGTATTACGTTTCGAATCAACGATGCTAGTTTGCATAACTTCACCGCTATTCTGTTTCACTATCATCCTTATAATCTACAAACGTCATATTTTCGTCCAGTAAGTTCTTAATTAGGTTAATAATTGGCGATACGTTGGATGGTTTTGTCAGTGTGAGAAGGTTGTGGTATGTTTTCTTATAAATAGACATTTTAACCTCCATATATGCAAGATAATTGGATATCCAAACTTTTCTGTCTTAAAAAAAAGTAGGTTTTGAGATTGCCGTAATTAAGAATATAATACTGCAATAATATCAGTAATAATAATAATAATATTTACTGTTGTTTAATAACATAGCAGAATATTATATGGTAGATTTATTTGTGTGAAAAGAGTGCAGAAAGTCAATGTGACCGCTAGAACCCAGTAAGTGTGCTTCGACGTCATCCGTAGATTTAAGAAAATGTCACAGCAGGACATAACTACAGTGCTTCAGAGCTTTAAGTTTCGAATATCCACTGTAACTGCCGAAGTAACTTGACAAATTTCTAAAATGACTGATGACTACTCGAAGTGCTCATATTTTACCAGAAGGTGCAAGGGTGATTGCCTGACACCACTAAGTCTCGAACCCAAATCTCTGCAAAGTTTCTTATGCGGACCAATGACATTTCGACACTCGCGAGAAACTGCAGTGTAGTTCATGATTAACCTTCAGGGTATTCTTACTGTTCTAGCAGTTGGATACAATAGGCAAAGTTTCAAGTGATTCATAACAAATGCCATCAATACCCAAGGGAGTTAGCTGGGATCAAGTGGAAGATATATTCATAAGAAGAATAAATTCAAAGATAAAAAGAATAAAATTCCCCACATTTAATAAACAGTGATGTGGAATTTGAATTTATTTATTTATTAAACTCACCTGCAAAACTGCGAAAAGCGATTGTTAGCTTTATCATGTTTGTCTGTCCGAATGGAACAACTGAACTCCCACTAACCGCATTACCATTATATTCGATATTTGAGAATTTTTCGACCACCTTTCGAGAAAATTGAAGTTTTATTAAAATCTGAAAAGAATAACTGGTTCTGTGCATGAATATCTATGTAAATTTATGATAATATGTCACTGAATTCTTCGCAGAATAAGGAATATTTTGGACAAATTTGTAGAGAAAATCAAACCACGTGTTTTGTGTTTAATAATTTTTCCCCGAAAATCGTACCTTACGTGAGATAACCTAGAAAAATATGGTAGAAAAAATTGGTCATACTTTGAAATATAATGTTTCACAGAAAAGATGAGATATTCATACATGAAAGGCATAAACTAGTAATAATTACTGCTGTTTCTATCACAGGTGAATTCTTGTGTTGAGCCGGGTTTTTCCTGTACGTTCGCTTAGTTGCGATAGGCGTCTATTAGCTTCGTCATGTCCGTCTGTCCGCCTGTACCAGCGCAAGTTCCGCTTGGCGGATTACATGAAATTTGGTATTGATTTTTATGAAAATCTGTCGAGAAAGTCTGAACATTTTTCAATCAGACATATTATCAGTTATTTTTGTGAAGCCCAAAATGTGTATCATGTTAATCGCAGGGCATGTGTAGCGAAAAAATAAACAGAGCGCAAAACGATCGGTATTTATTGTATTATTGACAAAGACATGCATGTTTTAACAATATAAACGAAAGCATTGTTGTGTTTGCGTGGTACAGTTCTTTAAGCGAACCTGCAACAACGACTTTCCACGTACATTGCCTATCTTGTTTCATACAATGTGGCTCGAAGATAGTATTTGCATTTTACAAGTTTAGTATCATTAAGAAATGAACAATCTAAGCACTAGTGACTGGTGTGTATTTGCCTAACAGTGACAGTGTTTTGCATCGTAATCAGAAGATCCACAAAACATGATACACAC